>Ga0131853_10005410_pt1 | contig 23005 bp, 13 predicted proteins | sample TergutLab28metaG_FD_92764 | JGI IMG/M metagenome (GOLD analysis project Ga0131853, IMG submission 92764) | Labiotermes labralis P1 segment gut microbial communities from Petit-Saut dam, French Guiana - Lab288 P1 (version 2) (version 2) | ecosystem: Host-associated > Arthropoda: Insects >...
GGAGCTAAATGATTTGTACTCCTCACCCAATATTGTGCGGGTGATAAAATCGAGAAGAATGAGATGGGCTGGGCATGTGGCGCGTATGGGAAGAGGAGAGGGGGGTGTATAGGGTCTTGGTGGGGAAACAGGAGGGAAAGAGACCACTGGGGAGACCTAGGTGTAGATGGGTGGATAATATTAGAATGGATCTCCAGGAGGTGGGATGTGGGTATGTGGACTGGATTGGGCTGGCCCAGGATAGAGACAGGTGGCGGACGCTTGTGAGTGCGGTAATGAGCCTTGGGGTTCCATGAAATGCGGGGAATTTCTTGACTAGCTGCAAACAAGTTAGCTTCTCAAGAAGGGCTCTGCACCATGGAGTAAGTAAGTAAATAATGAACATTTGGGTTCCATAAAATGCGGGGAATTTCTTGATTAGCTGCAAACCAGTTAGCTTCTCAAGAAGGACTCTGCACCATGGAGTAAGTAAGTAAGTAAGTAAGTAATTGTTGTGAGGCTGTTATAAATGTTGATTCTCTTATTGAACAGTGCCAAAAATGTTTAATGTCTTGACATCCTATACATGCCCAAAAGAACTCCATATTACTCCAGTGTTTCTTTTTATTTGTTTATAGATACCTTTAGAAACATTAAATGTTGAAAATGGAGCCCCTGTGGCTGAGCTGTTATGACTCTCTGACTTGTAGATAACATTTGGGAGCAGAAGGTTAAAACAGAAGTTTTGAGTGTGGTATATTTGTATGGGAGGTTTCTACCTTACAGCTGGCTGTTGGGACAGTTGTGTGGTTTTCGGTAATTACTGCAGATATTCATTTTAATTATATTAATAGGGTGTGAATTTGAATTTTGAATAGTGTTTAGAGGAACTGATCATTGCATTGTTGTGGGAGAGTGTGTACTGGGAAGATTGGCTGCCTGAGCTGAATGCATGCCCCCTCTTCCTTTCAGTGCAAGCTGCATTTGGGGTTGATACTTGATTGTGTTCTAAGAATGTGATCATATGTGTAGTATGCTGATGTGCAAATAAAATGGACACCATGTTACAGAGTTTGGGGATTAATGTTTTATAAAGCTGTGAGGAACATATTTTCAAGAGATTTACTTTTTACCCTATTCTTATATCTGTGGAGGTATTGGTGCATTCTTTCAAAGTTTACCTTTTGTTAAGAAACAGAGTTTTGTTTTTGTATTCACCACTGTTGGGGTTGCACCATAAAAATTGTGTTTCTGAATGACAAGTTTGAGAATCCCTGTTGTGCAGTGTAGCAGTACCACAAATATTACTGATTCTGCAACTTGTTCTGTTTAGGTCTGTCCAGGAAATAGTTATAAAGATGCGTGAAGAGGTAAATGATATGTGATTGGTAATTCATAATTTACTTTAGTTGTGCTGGAAATTCTGTTAATGATTGCTTTTATCTTTTAGCTTGAAGACTCCAACAAGATGGTTACAGACTCAGCATCACTGGCAGCTGTTTATTCAGATGAATCTCATTCTGCACGGTTCGCAAGAAAGTCAAAGGAAGCTCCATTTATGCCAATTGGTAAGTATGAAAAAAAGAATGAATGGTATGACTTCTGGCGGTACTGTGTAGTCCTCATGTGTTGAAGTTAATTTCTGATGTTTAAGCAGACAGTGTATGTGTTACAGTTCTAAACTTGAACTTTGAAATGTTTATTGGTTTATAATTTTGAGGTGCATCATCCCCGTTGTGTTGGTTCAATGACAAAAAATTTTTTGTGTATTACACATGCAGTCGAACACAACTATATTTCACCTAGTAGTACAGCAGGCATACAACTACATGTTTCGGCCCTATAATTCACTCATAACAGCCCTAGGTCATGGTACCCACTATTGAAACAACGAGATCTCATCCCCCCACACGACCGCCAATACCCTAAAAGAACACCCCACACATCTCGTATAGCTGCTCTGTAAGTTAATCACAACCTGAAGATGGCCAACATATAGGGCTGAAACATGTAGTTGTATACCTACTGTACTAGTAGGTGAAATATAGTTGTGTTTGACTCTATGTGTAATACACAAAAATTTTTTGTTATTTATTAGTTTATGTTTCTTTGCATAATGCAAAAATTATACATAACCAGCATAAGCAGTTGTGCTATCTTATCAAACTTATCAGGTGACCAGTATTAGTCAATTTGTGTGCTGGTACCTGGCAACAATGTAAGTTCAGACTCCTATCTTAGATCTGGCACTAGATCAAACATGTACATTGAGTACAGCATACTGCATTAGTTTTGCAATGGCATGAACACTTCTCAGCTGGGAGAAGTTTCTAATTCAGAAATCACCTGTGAAGTAATGTGGCTACAACTACCATATGCATTTCTCTGGCAATTAGGAGAATGATGTGGTAATGTTACATGTGACATTTTGTTTATGTTGTGAATGCATAGTGGCTTGGACTCATTCTAATCACCTGTAATTTTAGCCTCTTAATTTTCTGTTAGTGATTTCTTTATGACCTGAACTATTAATAAATGCCTCACGTATCCAGACCTCTGCAACTCCAAACCCCAATTTAAGTCTTTTTAACCCGTTAGTGACACTGAGGTGTGATTTCCAAGTACTGCCTGAGATGGAGGGTTTTCAAATTTACAGTACCTTTAAAGCATTCGCTACCATATGGGACACAGAGGTCAGCACTGATGGTCTAATGTTGTGCTCTGAATCATAGTGTTGTTTCAAACTGGGCAATTTTGTTCTTCCACAGGACTCGCAGGGCTCACGCTGGCTTGCTTGTACGGTGCGTATAAGTATAAACACCGAGGCAACATGTCAACGTCGGTATTCCTAATGCAACTCCGAGTAGGAGCACAGGGAACTGTTGTGGCCTGTCTGACAGCTGGAATTGCCTATGCTCTCTTCAAGGACTATTTCATGAAATCAGATGAAGTTAAAAAAGATTAACAACTATTTAAGGATATAAATCAATAGTTACTATGTATCACTCAAAACAGTATAAATATTTCATTATTAATGGTTCACCTTTTTATGTTTGAGTAAGAATGAAATAAGTGTCAAGTTTGAAGTTGGGTGTATGGTGTCCAGTTTATTCTCACCCTTGAAAATGAAGTAGTCACAACTAACTTTTCTTTGCTGTAGTATAGATGCTGAGAGTAAATCAGGTACGAATTTCACATGGCAGAAATGACAGTCTGTGTCCAGCTCTTAGTGTAATGAAAGGAGAAAAGTAAAACAAGACATTACAAGCAAAATGGTGACCCAGGAGTCAATATGATATTCACTTATGATGATGTGTGTACCATAGCATTTTCTGTACTAATTGTATTATTGCATCTCGGATATGTTTTTGTGCATGTTGAGCATAATCTGGCATCTCAGATATGTTTTTGTGCATGTTGAGCATAATCTGACAAACACTGCATGGAAAAAAATGGAAATATTAGTTCATTAATTTTTCTGCTCTCAGAATATAGTTGAAACTGACAGCTCTAACACTGCAAAAGAAGATTTTCTCTTACTTGAAAAGACAGACTGATAGCAAGCAAATACACCAACTGTCACATCAACTTAGGAACTGGTATTCATATTAGCAACAGGGTAATATGAACCTAAAAATATAAATGTTGGTGCGTGTATAATACATTTTTCAGCCATGGCAGATATTTATAGAAACATGTTTAAAAATGTAAAGTGGTAGGGCTGTGTTCTTCATTATAGCAAAATTAATTTCTGTTGATAAATTTTATGAAGCATTCATAAAGTGTCAGAAATCACCATTGCATTCATTGAGAGTAGCTGACACAAGCTTGAAAACTGCCAGAGTGTTGGTGCATAAATTTTGCAGTTCGTGTGTCAGAACTGTTATTCAAAGGTACAAATATGAGAGTATGTGTAACAGCAACATTTCTGGGAGGTAAACAGTGTTAGGGGATGATGAACAGTTTAAGGAAGCATGCATTACTTCTGTGTGTATCTCTGCTCTGTTATTCAGAAACTCATTATTTTACCCATCGTTTTCACATGTTGCATTTAGGTCTGTGAATAAATAGTATTTGTTTTGCCTTAGTTTCATTAACTGAGTGGTCATTGTAACTGAGGTACATTGTGCTTACTTAAAGGTAAGAATGAAGTTTGTAAATATTTAGATGAATTTTGCCATTTAAAGGCAAATTTGAATTTAATGTTCTAGTGGTAACACCTTTGTGGGTGAACCATGGGAGGTTATTTAGTACGTTGTAAAACGCATTACAATTGTAGGGAGGGGGCAGACATTTTGCCTCAGATCTTGTGTATTTATTACATGTTTTGTATTCGTTGTGCACATTACAGTTTAATATGGTAACCAGATGCATTTGAATCTGCCAGAGTTATGCACACTTAAAATGATTCAAGCATATGTGTAGGTGAAGGGATTAGAAGACATTGTTGAAAATTGGCTGAGAAGTATTGTTGTCTTGAAATAAAATTACACACATCTTCCAGAGAAAGTGTAATTTTTTATTGAAAATAATGAGGCTGTTTTGGTACTCTTCTTCATTGTCACATAAAACATGAAAATGTATAGATTTGCTTTCATTATACAGTAGAATTAATTTAATATGGACGCTAATACTCTTATAATCCTGATACTTTGGAAATTGAGGAAAGTATTCATAAAGGCTGGTAAGTCCTCCAAAAATGCCTTCAGGATTGTCTCTGCATTGACCATTATAGTATCTCCTGATCCCATGTGTACTACTACATCATTTTTTTTTTAAATAAAGACTTCTGATCCACATTCCCCTGGTCCTGCAGCATTCCAGGTAGAACCTGCAGAGAAGAAATAGAAAGGGGCATTGGCCCCCTTAAAACATCAGTTGAAGATGATTGAAATGGATTACTCCTGTGATTAGTTGTGGGGCCAAATGTAGGAGCAGTAACAAAAAGTTGCCTTCTTCTAATAAAACCAACTAGATGCACTAATTTCTCAAATTTATTTTTGGAATAAAACTCAACATGTTTCAGACAGTTCCTCTTTCCATCATCAGGAGTTTTTCACTGTACACAGCAATTTTGTATGTTGTACAGGTTTGCTGACAGTTTACTCGCAAGCTGTCGGCAAACCTGTATGACATATACCATTGCTGTGTGTACAGTGAAAAACTCCTGATGTTGGACAGAGGAACTGTCTGAAACATGTAGAGTTTTATTCCAAAAATAAATTTGAGAAATTAGTGCATATAGTTGGTTTTATTATAAGAATTTATCACAACGCACTGTCACGTGGACGTCAAAAAATTGCCTGTAAGAGCCTAGGTGAGTGTAAGTACTGTTTAATAATGTGTAATCCTTGATAAATCTGCACCTGTCCAGTCTCGTGGGTGCAAGGGTAAAAGAATCATACTGTATGTCCAGCAAGTAGAAACATGTTTATTTGCATTCATGTCTGCAGCTGCATTCATGTGGTACTGCAAGGACCTGATAAACTTGCTATCACAGGAATACTGACAGCCTCTCTGAACAAATGTCAGGGCTTAGCACAGTAGTAGAGAGACAAGTTTTAAAGCTTGGTAGTTGTGTCTGTGAATGTTTATAAGCATGTACGTATGGGTATTTGCATGTATGCAACATTTGAATTTCTCACAGTTGTGGTGATAAATATCCAAATCTTCTGGAATATGATGCAATGTAGATTGATACGTAGGTACCAACATTTCAGAAGAGTTTGTTTGCTTCTGTTATTAAAGTAAATGCCTACTCTGATGGTGGGGAGCAACAAACTGCTCAGAAACATTGGTAGTAACATAACCAGTCTACAAAAGTTTCCAATATGTTAAGGATAGAATCTTCATATTTGCAGGTAGTTGTAACTCAGAGTAATCTTATTTATGGTGTATAATAGTTTACAGCTTCATTGTGCCATTTTCGGCATGTTACAATACCAACCCAAGATCATACTCGTATCACAAGTAAGGGATATTTTATTATATTTGTGTTTGTTTTAACCACTGAAAAGAGAGACCCCTCTTAAGTCAATTGAAGTTACTTAATTTTAGGATGAATATAGAAACTTTGGTTCTTAGATAAGAAGTTGTACTTAAGTTTCATGTGTGCTGTGGGACGGTATCTAACTTAACGTGGAACCTGCTCGTTGAATCAAGTGTGAGTGATCTTTATGAAAGTGGTATTGGAAATGACCTTCAGCTGTCAGATATTTTCGACACCTGGTGCTTATATTATTAAAAGTTGTTTGTTCTGTATAGTGTTACTGGATGCTTGTTAAATTATTGAAGTCTGCGGTCCGTGCATGGATTGTGGTTATCAACATTTGTCTTTCAACTTCAGACTGCTGTGCACTGTGTCAGTACAGGAGAATGGGCAGGCCATAAAGAATGGCTTAAGTATTCAGTTCCCAGAAAAGCCCTCCATAAGGTGGCTCTTGAATTATTGGTTGTTAGGGCAGTTGCACCACCTTGCTGAAATAAATCTGTATTTCCTCACAGCAACACTTAGATTTTCAAAAGAATGCCACAAGAACTTGTCCATTGCATCGTTCTGAATTTATTGTATCTGAAAATAAGGTGAGTCAGATTGTTCTTGTCACACTGAAAGCACATCATTCATTCACCTTAATGTCAAGTAACAGCAGCTTGTATACCATTCTGGGATTGTCTACCTGCCATTGTGTGTTATTGAGAGTTTTCACTGGTCATTGAAATAAGACTACTTTCACACCAAAGACTTTCACGGAGACACTGCTAAACAGGATCTTACGTTTCTTTTGATAGAACACATCATGTTAACTCTCACTTCCGTAACAAAAAATATGTTGTTCAGAATATGTTCATCAATCATTTGATTTCACACTAATTGAAACTCTGGGAAACCAACTTATAAATTTGCTCAAACATGTTGTATAGCATTTCTTCTATATACAGGTTCAGACAGTACCTGCTGTTTGTGGTACCTTGTTCTTTCATGTTCATGAACAACAGTTTATTTTGTTGGGCACAGTACAGGAAACTGGAACTGTTGATTCAACACGTGACTGATATTAGGTGATTGATTACCAGTGATCAAACTGAACTAGGAAATAAGTCAGGCACGGCCGATGAACACATAAGTGAGTTATGCGTTGAATTGGAAGCTCTGTATTTTAGCAGCAAATTATTTTAATGTCTTGGTGGAAGTTGTTACCACTGGTGGGTACAGACTGATTTTGCAGCTTTGTACTTGCAGGAATTGTTGGTTACAGGATGGATGGTATGTACATTTAGTCTTAACCGGGTTTGTGGTTATCTAGGGATAAGATGTCAGCCTGTAATGCCAAAGAATGAGATTTGTGACTGGTATGTCAAGGCTGTGCTGTATTTTGGAGTCGACATTAAAAGTCCAAGCAGATAGCACTCTCCCCATCCCATTTCAGGTACCAGTTCAATTTATCTCGTGTGCTTTCAGTTCAGGAACCGCTTGCCGCATAAGAGGCCAAAGTGCAGCAGGATTGAAAGGATCTGATCTAGATGCATTTGTTACGCAGCTCCTTTTTGACCAAATATGTGTCTTACTAAAAATGTGGGTGCCTTCTCACCTGCAATCTGTAGAATAATGGAATTTTTGTTTGTGTGTATAGTATTGATTACAGATGGTATGAAATATTCACACCATTATGTGACATACAACAGAGAATGAGAAATAAAAAGGAACAAAGTATATTCTGACATGTTTGAACCATTAAACAGTTACTGGGAAAAAGATGCACATATGCTACACACTGGTATGTCTATTGAAGGCTTTAACTTTATTGCATTCATAATATTACGTTAAAATTGTTGATACAGTGGTGCTGTCTTTGATTATTCCACATATTATGCGTTGATATAACCACTGATGTATGTTGTAAATAATGTAACACATGAACAAAGGAGAATTAAAATTACAAGACAAAACTTTGTAATGAAATATTTATGTATGATATATTACCCTTATTAGTGTGTTGCTCATTTACTGTTTTTTTTTTTAATTAAAAAAAAAGCTTGTAAGTTATCCTATTATATCAGTGTTATCGCTTGAGGTAGATTCATTCTAATAATCATCAGAAGAGCCTCATGTGTTTTGAAGAACATATTTTCTGTTTCTATTGATATACTGAAGTTGTATCTATGAGGTGACATTTTGAGTGCATTTGTTATGATCTTGCTGATAGATGGGTACCAAATATGTGAATTTTGTCATGCTTCTGTAATAAGATCATAAAATATGGCTGTATGTATTTTGAAGTTCAAGACATCGCAGATGAGTTGTCATGTGCGAAGATACACAACCACTGGTTTGTATAAAGACTCCAGTCTTCTAGGACAAGATGCCTTGCAGACTGGGGAGTGTGGGCACCAAATTTTGGAGGAGTTTGCTACATCCATCATCAGGGTGGTCCAAGAAGTCAAATGTGGTATTGCTGTTTGTTTCCTGGGTACAGGTGTGATTATTCTGTAGTGGCGTCATTGTTTTTGTAAGGTGTCCTATAATTAAGCCACTATATTTCTTGCTCCCCCCACCATTGAATTTAGTGAGATTTTATCAACACATTAGATAATTATTCACAGGTCTGTCCTTATCATGTCACACCAAACTGGTTAGTAAACTTTTTTATTGACTCATGACTTAATGCTTGTGCCAGTACTGATGGTCATATATAGTAATTAATGCTTTAAAAAGTCAGAGTAAATTATTTCTTGTTTATGCTGTAACCAAGTGGGGCAATATGTTATGTATTTCATGATCATGGTATGAAAAATTCTTTGATCCACACGCTCTAATTTCAGAAATAGTCATTAAAAGCTGGACTTGCAAAGGGGGATAGAATGCTTTATCCGTGAAATATAATGTGTGATAATGAGTTTTGTGTAGCTGTGGTCCTGAATGTGATAAATTGTTTTTGAAACGTTGCTCTGACATTGTTATAACATAAAACTTCAAACATATTGAACTCCAGCTATTATAAAGTATGAAAAATTCATTGTGGTAATTCAATAGTAAAAAGTAAGCTGTGACAAGATTCTTTTTAGAAGAGTAGTTGGTTCAGAATAGGGAACTTTATGTATAAGTCTAATTGCGACATTTACATGAGTTGATATGTTTATTATGAAATAACTTTTTAATGTGGCTATCTTCCAATCGCCAAATCTTTGCGACTAATCGACATAAAGAACAGCTGTTCTTACTTCCTGATTAAATTCCACGGATAAATCCAGTCGTCCATCATTCCATGGAGTAGAGTGTCAAGCTTTTAATCTCTGATGTGTTCGAAGCGAGAGCTAGGATCCGTGCGTGTAACCACATGCACGAGATGATTTCGTCATCCGTGCGTACTTGTTTCTCAAAATATCTCTTAGATGACGTAATTATAGTTAGTGGTGGTTTAGCTGCAGAAATTTGTGAAGCGTTTAACGTGGATAAAAAGTATGGGTGGGCTACAGAGTACGGGTACCAGAAAAATATCCGTTCCAAATGACGATACGTCTGGTGTTATCAAAGTGTCCGATTCTGTAGTACAACGACTAAAAGGTGGAGCAGAAGTTAAGGAGAGTAAGTCCGAAAATCCAGTAAGTCAGGCCAAGTCAAATGTCCAACCGGTAACCTCTTCATTTCCGCAGCCAGTATATGGAGGCTTTACCCCTAAGACTACTGTTGAAATTCGACAGGATAGAGAAGAGGCGTTACGAGAAAACGATCGATATTGGGAGAAAAGGCTGAAGAAAATGGAGGACAATCATAAGATGATGAATAGAAGAATGGAAGATGAATACAAGAAAGCTGCAAAAGAGGTTGAGGAACTGTTTTCACGTTTGCCAGGGAAGAGTGAGCAACCACCCTGCGCGAATGCTGGACAGGATGTAAAGAGCTGTTACCAGAAAAATCCTGGAAAAATATTAAAATGTGCCAAAGAAGTAGAGGCTTTTGCAGCGTGTGTGGATATGAAACGAATAAATCGTCTTGATAGTCGACAATAGTATTTAAATTGATCTTAGTATGTTTGCAGTTGCAGTGTAATTGATACATTCATCGCTGCTATATGTTGACATTTCAGTTAGAGTTTGTGGTTATGTTGTGTTAAATTGTTCAAGGCTTTGTTCAGTGCAGAGTACAGTGAGTTGAGTTCGAGTGGAATATTATGTTATGTTAAAGGAAATTATATATTATTTCCAGCGACCTGGTACAGCTTGGTTTTGTACTCTTTATATATTAGTATCTAACAAGAGCTGATTTAATATATTTTGTTTTAAAGCATCCATTCTGGAAAATTTATGTCCAGTAGGATTATGAATCACTGAAATGCATACATAATAATAACTTAAAGTGGCAGATTTTCAGTGTAATTTTTTAAGTAGTGGTATTAAAGTGGTATATGAAAATTGTTACATGTTTACTTAAAATTCAGTGGAAGGCTAATTTGTATCCTGAGCATCTTGATTGTGCTTGTTATGCTGTCAGAGTTCATGGTTTATCCAAACTCTTAAAATGCAAATGTCCTATTTAATTATTAGTATGTAATTGTATGTTACTGCTGACATTTTGTACTTATTATGACTTCACAATTATAGGAGTGAAAGGGGCTTAATTTATGTCTATCCATTTGACAAATCTAGCCTAAAAGTATACTTCTAGTTTGGTGGGGGGGTTTCTGGACACCATTGGTGTGGTGTATGTGTGTGTGTATACTGTATGTTCATGGGTTCATGTGCGGAAACAGTTGTGACTGACACAAATAGTTCAATTCTATGAGAATTTGGGAATATTGTATTGGCAGGATTTCCATTTTTGGTAGTTTTGAGCATTGTAATAACAAATTTTAAGGATGGACGTTCCTTACCAGCAATGGTACCAGATGCTTCTCTACAGCATAGCACAGCCCAAATATAGAAACATTTCATACCATTGGGATCAATCGCCTACACCAAATATAGATTGCAGGTATAACAGTTTGGCCCTTCTACATTGCCAACTGTCAACTCAATCTCTAAACAACACTCCTTTTTACTGGTTTTAAATTTTTTGACTATGTGTAAATATTTAACTGTTATTTTTAACCATACGTAATGTAAACATGGATATTGGTGTGTAAAATTGAAATCTCAATTCCCACAAGCAATTCATTTTTGTATTTCTCTTTTTGTCGTATGTTACATGTGTTGGCCTATTGATGACTTGAAAGGTCAAAACTTGTCATTTTTAAACAGTTAAAACTTAGTTGTTTTGACTTTTTCATACATAACCGTTATAATCAAAGTGTTGACATAATGGATGATTGAACTCATGAGGCAGGAACAACAGTAGTGCAAGTGAAGTGAGGGGGTCTGCCAGTAGTAAGTTGACAGTGTATGGCAGAAAGTATGAGTTCTTTTAATATTTGTTTCTTAGGTATTGTTACCTGAGGTTGGACATCCTCAAGTGACTATTATGAATGAACTGACATTTGTCACTATGGTCTGGCCTTTCCGCTTGGGGAACCAGGCCACACCCTGTTGTACGTAGGCCTTCCGTCTGCGTGGGGCTCCGTGGACGGTGACCTTATGTTTTTCCCCATATGTATGTAGAAGGGCTCCTTTCTGGGGACTCTAGCAGACATACATGAATGAATGAATGAATGAAAAGTAGACCAGTGGCTCTGGTGGTGGAGTATCCCTGTCCATGGGGACCCTGTTAGGGAACATGGAGGGGACTCCTTTACCGGGCACTCTGAGGGGAAGAAAAAATAGATCTATTAAGTGAGAGGTAAAAATGCCCTGTAAACGTGTATTTCTCTCTATAGGGAACCTGGAGGGGATTCGCTTGTCAGGACTCTTTGAGGGAAAAGGTTAGCATATCAGGGTTCCTTTTTTGGACCCAGAGAACATTAAGATTTTAGGAAATGTGGTACTGAGGAAGAAATCTCAGTCCACATTTTGTGCGAGTGTGAGGCCTTGGCTTCACTTAAATATACGTATCTGGGTTCCTTCTTATTGGTCCATAGGGATATTGGAGAACTAAGTGTAGGGGCCATCTGGAACTTTGATAAAGGAATAGGGCTCCTTTAACAAAATGGTAGAATATGGGGCACAAAGGGCCAGTCTTAAGGCCTAGGTGCACCAGGCCAGTAAGGGCTCAAACCCAAACACTATTCTGTTCTATGGTATGGCCTTGAAACAGTGTGTTCTTGTGTCATTTGTGCAACTTAAGATGGGGCAAAGTGTGATTTACAAAGCAAATATGTATGTAATGTATGTTTTGCCTCACAGGGGAGAAAACATGCTTCAACACAGTATTTTTTTTTAAGAGAGAGAGAGAGAGGCCATCCCATTGTGCTTATCAAATTTATATAATATATTGTGTACCATCAATACACAACATACATCAGGATAAGATGCAATAATACAATTAGGTTATATTTGAAATAATATAACCTAATTGTATTATTGCATCTTGTCTTGATGTATGTTGTGTATTGACGGTACATAATATATTATACAGTATATATTAACTAGTAATATGCACATTCTTTAAACAGTGATTATTACCTCCAGCCGAAACTGAATTCTGTGAGCCACGTGGCAGAGTTGGAAGGTTGACATCAGTAAGGTCAACCAAACGTGTTGTGGATCTTGGTACTCTGCTTTTGAAATGTTCAACAGTAATGTTGACATTGATTTTGTTATTTAATTTTCAGTACAGAAGTAGGGGTCCTTCCATGTCCCTCTATTACTTTCTCAGACAGCTTCACCACCTTGTATGGTCATCCATACAAGTTACTCCCCTCATCTGCTGTGCTGTTCCCCACTATTGTCTGCCAGTGTGTTTAGCAAGTCAGGCTTGGAGCTGCACCATCAGACAGTAATATGCATTTCATTGTTTATGGGCCTGCTGCTGCATTACGCATATTGTATCTGCTGCAGTAATTGCTCTTTTGACCAGCTAATTGTATTATTGTGGTAAGTGTATTTTGGGTCTTGATTCAATAATGATTGCTCGTGATGACGAAGATAAGTTGGTGAAGTATGTGTAATATAATGTTTAACAAAACAGAGGTGAACAAATTTGGTTCCATAGACTTGTGCTTATGTTCTGATATTTGTAAGGAAGGTTGAACCAGCTGACCAAGAGACATTGTGTAATTTTCTACAATCATTAACAACTAAATGACAGCCTTGCAAACTTGAGGTGGTAATGGTAGCAATACCACTTAATTTATGATCCTGAAGTGACACTGTAATAGGTCTTCAAAAGTACTGAACCCTTATTGTAGTAATTTTTAGACACATTCACAAAATTGCAAAAAGCAACTATTAGGATCATCATATCTGTCCGTCCACATGCGCTTGAAACAACTTGGCTCCAACTGCATGGATTTTAATGAAATTTGATATTGGATTATTTTTGGAAAAATCTGTCAAGAATATTCAAGTTTCATAAATATTGACAAGAATAATGGGTACTTCACATGAAGACCATTATTCATTTATGATATCCTTTTCTCAGAATGAGAAATGTTTCAGACAAAAGTTCTAGAGAAAATAAAAAACACATTTTATGTTCAATAACTTTTTTTATTTTAAAATATTGTATAGCCAGACAGGCCACAGATGACAGTATGGCGCATGTGCATTGCATGCTGGATACCTAAGTCTACAAAGACACGTACAGAATATGTAATACTGCTTTTCCACTGCAACAGTGGTCACATGACAACACGTTACGATATACATACATTGCCTGTCTTGTTGAATGTAAAATAACAACAGAATGGTGATACATGTTATTTGCGTAGCTTTCAGTTTTATGATAGTCAACTAATGAACCCTTGGAGGTGGAAACATAATATTTGATAAAGAAATAAACTAAAAATATGGGGACAATGCAAAACTTTATGACAAAATATGTGTAGATGGAATCTGTAGACCTACTTAAGTAATAAAGTTTTTGCAAAAATGTAATTGTAGTATGGTCTGGGGTTTGAATAGTGGAATGGGTAAGAGATTTTCTCTTCTCCAAAACCATCAAGACCAGCACTGGGGCCTACCCAGCCTCCTATTCAGTCAATACTGGGGTCCTCTCTGGAGGCTAAAGTAGGCAGGGTGTGCAGTTGACCACTCACCTCCACCTATTGCCAATGTTGATTGAGTGGAGCTGTACTTCTACTCCCACTCTTTGCCTTCATTGTGTGGACAGGTTAATTTTACCTTTACCTTAACCGTAATAGATCTATGGGATTAGTAATGCATGCAATGGGAACAGAACAGGTCTTTGTTGTTAATTACATAGAGAAAAGTGGTTACTGTATGTACCACATATGTTAACATTTAAAAAACTTTGTTTTCCTAGAATCTCTGAATCTGCTGCCTCCATCTTCAGGATATAATAGCATGTGATTGAGAAAAAAGCAGTCAGTGATAATAGTGAAAGTAGAACAAGAACTCAGGCTTTGATGGACCATTGGTAACACTGTGTAAATTCTGAGGTCCATTCACGTTGCACAGCTGACACTGGTTCAGTCTTAGCTTTAATCTCTTCTGTCTTGTTCCTGCAATATTAATTGGTCTTTCGTCTGCAACCTGTTCTACTCCGAAGGTGGATGTAGCAGTTCATCCAAATCATTAGTATTTTATGTACAAGACTACAAGATGGCATATCCCACAAGTGAATCCAGTGTGTTTTCTTTAACATATGAACATGAACTGAATTTCTAAATATTTAGATCTGCTTCTGGTTTCAGAGCATTACATTTTTGTTGTATCCATGCTCACACCTTTTCTGAAAGATAATAGTTCTTCCCATTAAAAAAGGTAAAGCAGTCCCATTACAGGCCTGGAGAGGCCCAGAGGGTTCGAGGAAGTTAAGGCTCCCAGATTTCGTGACAACAGCACAGGATGGTGGTAGGTTGTCAGCCTTATGCACTGGCCGCCTCTACCTCCAGGAAATATTCCTGGTACTCATTTCTGTTAGAGGCTGAGTCGACCCCAGGGCCATAGTGAGATTGTAAGGATTTTATGTCAATGAAAAATCCACTGACACCAGCAACCTTCTGATTTGTAGCACAGCACCTTAGCCACTGTGCTACCACGGTCCCCAGTTCTTCCCATTATAGCCTATCCGTATGACAGTGTGAACAAATAATATCTGCTTAGAAACTACTTGATGTCATATGTCAGATGTTGCTTCTGCATGTGAACTACAGTTATAATGCTGTATTAGGATTGTACTTTTGGACTTCAGCCAAAGATTCTCAGGCAATGGTTCACTGCTTATCTAATCGTGGTTTTGGGTGCCTTGTTTGTATAAACATATATACGGCAAAGACATGTTCAAGGGTGGCCATTGTTGTGCGGATTTAAATATTACATTTAAAGTGGACACACAAGCAAAAGGTAGTGTGAGCAGGTGAGGCATTATCAGGCTTCGCTTTTAAATTTTGCCCAGATATCCCTGGTTAAGGAACCAATGTAACATCTTTTTATTTTTACATCTGTATGATTACTTTAAATTAAAAATTATTCCCACCACTTGAAATAATGTAAGATCAGCACAAATACAATCGACTTCTCGAGTTAGTCAAACCTTCTCCACGCTTTTCGGCTTAATAAAAGAACATGCAATAGGTCCACAACCCAGTTGTGGATATAGCAAAAATGTGCTGGGATTCGGCAGTTTAGAAGGGAGAAATATTCCTTCATAACTGTACAATCTGTTCAATGTATGTACGAACTGCATAATACAGTATATGCCTCGAATTGATTGATTGATTTATTTACCTTCCGTCAGATCTTTACAGATATGGAAGTAGTCGAAGTCAAACATACTCATACATAAAAGAATACAGAAGTGTGCAAAACATTTGTCACAACAACATCTTACAGGCTAATTGTAACACAAATAATATGAGCAAGTTATGCTACATGATACATAATAATTTATAGTTTATAATTTAACTTATAGTAAAAGGATATAAGAAAAGAAAAAAAGCAAAAGTAACTAAAAATTATTTAAGAACCTTAATCTTTGACATTGATATTCATTCATTCATTTATTTATTTTACATTCCATTAATCTTTACATTCATTCATTCATTTATTTATATTCCATAGATCATACAGATGTGGAAATTGTCATCAGATATAACTATAAACTGTGAACAGTTTGTCATCAATATATGTATAGATAAGTATCAACTATGTACAATACAAATACAATTCCAATATACGTATCGCCCTCGCCCGTATAATAGTAACGTTATGTTCAGTATTGAGTTTTCTATTAATAGAGTGGGTGCATGCACATATTTTGGTTTGAAGAGGGCCCAGGCGACGTTGCAGAATTAAACGAATGTACTAAAAAAAAGTATTTTGGTATGCACTAATATCTGCACCTTGCTCTCAGTTGGAATGCAAGACCGCTGTTTGAACTCTGATCCGTGACTGCAACTGCCACCGTGTTAGGGGCGGTCGGGGACACAGATAATCTGACACTGTTTATCTAGTGGTTGGTGATTGTGGTGGGAGGAATTGGAGTTGCAGTGCAGCTGTTTGTCGAAGGACAGTGTGAGGTTCTTGATCAACGGGAAAGGACGCAGATCAGTGTTTCGCCATCTGCAAAATAGTACGTGGTTTCTGTTAAGGAAAAATGGAGTGGCTGAACCGGAAAATTATTCCTATATTTGCGGTTTGCTTTCTAGTGTACATTGGCTCCTCCGTCACTACATCGTCTGAAGACCAACCAAATTGTGGATATCAGGTTTGTTAAAAGTCATTTTATCGTTTTTGCAATTTTGTATTGCAGCAGTGTAACTATGTCGAACAAAAGGACTGAGAAACTGTAAAAATACCTCTAATGTACGTTGATTTGTGTTTAACGGCACAGATATTGGCTTAGGTTCAGTAAAGTCAAAGGAAAGAGTTTCCACTTTAAAGGGGAGACGTTACATGAATCATCATCAGAGTTTCTAGCCGCCCTAAAATTTTGGTTCTTGTCTCTTTTCTTTGCGGTTGGCCGTACGTCCAAGACACTGTGGACTTCATCCAACTTTCAAGCACAGATGACAAAAAATTTACCACCTTTCGTGAAACTTGAAGGTTTATTACCATTGCTTTCTTCGCAGGAGCCACGTTACTCTAGCATGGGTCATATTAATGTAGTCTTCGCCCTCCCGCCTAATTTTATTCAAGATCCATTTGAATACTGTCCAGCCATTTATGCCAAATTTTGTCCATGTGGTCTCTTCATACCAAGTTCTTCAGACAATACTTTGTAGGAGTATTCATTTTTCATCCCGTGCTTGTTATGCACCCCACCCATCTTGTCTTCCCTGGTTTCATCACCATAATAAATAATACGCCAAATGCAACTCTCTCATTAGCATAACATGCTGTGTTGTAATGGTAGTAGCTGCATATTCAGTATATTTGCATTTAATCTCCATATCTTGCAATATTGTCCTCCATCTGCAACCTGATGATGCACCATGATGTGACAACACTTAAACATTAAGCCTTGGCCCCGTTGATTAATTGGCATGAAGTGTGAATGCACAATAATGTATCTACCAAATTTCCTAGTTCTGTGTGGCTATTTTGTCCACATCAGAAATACCAAGAAATGTCTCAATACTGAAATAGGGTGGCCCATGGGAGTTGTCATCAGCTGAGCTGCCTTAAGTTGCTGTAGACAGTGTGGAGCATTTCTTGTTTTGGGGTAGGAGATGGTGTGCAAACACGTGTGTCCAAGTAGTTGGTTAAGAGTGTTTAAATCTGCCAAGTACTGCCATACTTATGTCCCAATATATTGCAGACTCCCCTTTTCACCTTTGTCATAGAATATGCTGAAGCACATACCACCACCAGTTGTATATTTCTTTGTTGCTCAGTCACAACAAAAATGACAAGATGTTGGGTACTAACTGCAGAACCACTGAACTTATTTTCATGAAATTTTATACTGGGGAGTTTTCCTAAACTGTGCTGATACTTTACACTCTTGGTTCAAATGGAAGAACAGTAACTGACACAACCTGAAGACCTACATGCATAACTGTACACATTTAGAGCAAAATTCAGGAGAAAAGTTGCAAACAAAAGTTGTAGAGAAAAGTGAAACATATTTTACGTTTCATGCACTTTTACCACAAGTCTTTTGGTTTTCATGGTAATTATACAAAGGGAGATTTTCTGTTGTGTCAGCACATAACTTAAGAATTATTGGACTGATTGCAGTTAGGCCGTGTAATGGACGTCCTTGTACTGATTTGACAAGCCACTTCAAATTTTATACAGACTGGTGCAGTAGTAATGGTACTTTATGTACGAAACTAAACCCAGAGTGGGCATATCAGAATTGTTTTGCCATGTGTTTATTTCCTATCATATTTATTCAGGCAGTATATAATGAATCCACATTTGATTATGTGTCAGATCATACAGTGTCTTTCTGGAAAGAGTGAGAGTAAACCGGACATGAGGGTGTGAAGCACTGAATTGTTGATAATGTTATATAAATTGCTCACTTCCAGTAATGCCATTCAGTTTTGTTTATGTGATTATTGACTTTAAGATGTGGTATGAGATCTGAGGTATGCACCATGGATCAGTTTCTTTGGACATTGATCTTCCTTCAAAATATCGTAACTAAATTACATTTTAACCAGCCAACTGAACAGGATTAGAAGCTGCATGAAGTAGAATTACCAAACCAGTTTTAAGACTGTATTGTAATATATAATAGTACAACCTTCTATTTTTTGTTCTCATAATAATGGCTGAATTTGATGGTGTAGTGTTTAGCGCTCTGGCTTGGAGGATCAAGGCCAAGGACAGAGATGGTTGGAGGTGACTTCTAGAGTCGGCCAAGACCCTACATGGGTTGTAGCGCCTGGGAGTGAGTGAGTGTTTAACGCTGCGGCTGCAGATGTGTGAGGAATCTCCCTGTTTTTATCCAATCTGGGAGTACAGTTATCTCTGGTTTTCCCATGTTTTTCTTAGTTTCTTCATGGAATTTCTAAGATAGGGCTTTGAAGTATCACAGGGCTGCTTCCTCTGGGTAGTTCATTAATTGCTTCATGACCTTATTATGTGACATTTTGGTGTAAAATTACCTGGTAATTATTCTCTTTCAGTCTTGCCCAAAGCCACAGCCTGGGAAACTGAATGTGCACTTGGTGCCTCATACTCATAATGATGTTGGCTGGCTCAAAACTGTGGACCAGTACTACTATGGCAGTAAGTTGTAGTTCTTATACAGTTATGACACAATGTTAAAGTTCTGGGGGGCAAGGTTAATTGTTTGTTAGTTCATACATTGCTAAGTAGATTCTGCCATCAGATAAATTGGTTGTAACTTAGTTTTAATATTTTGCTGTGCAAGTTTTACATTTATCTGAATGTAAGATGAGAATTTGTTTCCCGATTCATCATTTAAAAAACGAGTGGTCACCTTACAGTCATACACAAAGTTAAATGTGTGCTGTTTGGGTGCGTACCAAAAAATTGAGATATATGTGTGTGGGGTGGGGGTGTTGTCTTCAATATGCGGTCATCCTCTGTTGGGTTAAATACAATATATCATAGTGAGTGTCTTTAAAGTCTGTGTTTTCTTGTAAACTTTTATAATTATCCTTGGATTCTGTATACCAAGTATTTTAAAGACTAATGCACTGGGCAAGAAATCGCCTCATTTAAGGTATAAAGTTTTGTTAAAGACTTGGGATATATTTTTTAATTATTTCTCATTTACAGAAAGGAAAACTGGTGGGTATCATGTTGTCTTCTTTGTTTTTAGATGAGTCATTCCTCACAAATAGCTTTTGAACCAGTTGATGGAATTTTGTGCGTGCACATTGTGTCATTGTGCCTTTGAAGTTTTTCCTTTCTCTATACATTTTCAAAGAAGAGGCTGTTCATCTGAATGTCATGCAGTTCACATATTATTAGCATCATATTTACTTCTGACTAGTGTCAAAGGTGAAGAAAGACTGTGCCTCCACAAGACGGTCAACAGTCACGTTCTGCAGTGCCAGTCATTCACCTTTAAAAAGTATAATGACAATAGAATTATTTATTGATTATTGCATTGTTTTAATGACACCTAAGAGATTATTTACAGCTTGACCAGTGAAGGGCAATATTTGGAAGGAATAAATTGTGGCCTGTTGTATGGTATTCTCCTAGAATCTGTCAGAAAAGATTTAGGGCAATATGCGTGCAAGGAATATGTTGCACAACATACTTAACCCAAATTAATGTGTGTGTGCTCCATAGCTACTTTTACAAACAAGGCTTTGGTGACTAAGCCATGGTGTTGTAACATTAGACATATCATGGCAGACTGTCACTCTGCGGTTATAGATTACTGTAATGTAAGAAATATATCTGATGCAGAGGAAACGCCGCTGTGACACTTTCATAACTTATACTACACTTACAAATAACTGGTGTAGTTGATTTAACTTTAATTTTATTAACAAAGAAACCAATTTAGTAAAGCTCCCTTTCCTGGATTCAAACTAAGTTCCTAGCACATACAAGTCATATGAGTTATGACTGAACACCCTCAGAGCAAGAATGCTTTATCCCCAAAAAGTATCCTAATTGTAAATAATTGTTAGAGCAGTAATTTTGTCTTAGGATCAAGCATATGATTTATTAGATATTAGCCATAAATTTTATTAAAATCAAACATGTCATTGTAAACTTTTTCTCACCAGGTAAATCCGGAATCCAGAAGGCTGGAGTGCAGTACATAATTGATTCAGTGTTGAAGGAGCTTCTTCTTGACTCACAAAAAAGGTAAATTGTGGTGGTGGTGTTGGTGATAGTAGCAGTGATTACTTGCCATCAGAGGTTGGTGCTGTTAAACTAGGGTAAATTAATGCACCATGAAACTTTTCAATGGAGTATATTGTCTCCATGTGGAGAAGTGTACTGAAGAAATTGTTTTTCACACACAAGAACAAGGATCTGAGTATATTGGAACCATATGACATTGTTAAAGTAAGAAATGCCTTTGTAGAGTCTGTGTACTATGTCCTGAGTATCCATCTGTAATCTTGTGATTTTTGATCACTTTAGGGCAAAATGCTGGGGTCAGACCTCAGTTGGAGATATGACCACTCCCTTTCACATCCTGGCAAGGTCATTCTTGATAAGTCCATTTCACACAGTATAGTCAAGCCACTGATAGTGTCACAAAAAAGCTATAAGAAATGAACAGGCAATCAGATGGCTACATCACACTACCATCCTGTGACAGCAGATTAGAATATTTTGTTATATATTTTAAATACTTTTTGCATGAACATTGTAGCATATGTTATTAAATAGTTGCACATAAATATATATCAATATTAATACCGGTAATAGTTAAGAAGGGGCACAAGGTTGTGCAATTGGTTGAGGCACTGCGCTACAAGCTGGAAGGTAGCGGGTTCGATTTCCAATGTTGTTATTGGAATTTTGCATTGACATAATCCTTCTGGTCACACTACCATGGGGTTGACTTAGCCTCTAACAGAAATGAGTACCAGGAATATTTCCTAGGAGGGTAAAGGCAACCAGTGTACAGGGCTGACAACCTTACCACCTTCATATGCTGATTGCCTTGAAATCTGGGAGTCTCCACCTTCTGGAACCCTCAGGGCCTGTCCAGGCCTGTAATGGGATTGCTTTACCTTTACTACTTAAGAAACACTAGATCAAGTTCACATACCAACCCAGGGAATTAAAGTCCCTGTTCCCGTGTGATAAAAGTTTGTAAGATTTTTGGAAAAGTTTTTGGCTTTCAATGTGTAAGTTTGATATCCGTGGCTTATTATTCCATTTATAGTGGAGCATATGGAGATATTTCAGTGCTGGTTCTTTGCCAAACTACCTGATATGTTAAGAAGAAATGTAACAACCAGTCCTTGGTATGCAGCAAGCACTGGTTGTGGTTGTTATTAATATTTCTGGATTGTCACTTCGTTAAACATGAAGCATGGACTGGGAATGCTCAGTACCTCATTGACAACTGTGGTGCAAGGGTCAGTATTGCCCTGTCTTTTAACCATGATCTTATTCTTGAATTTCTTGTCAATAGATAAAAATAATCATTTTATTTCGTGGTCCTAGTTTTTTGGATCTGAAAGGAATAAACATGATTCCCATAAACCTGATAGCAGTAACGTCTTTATGCAGGTTCATTTATGTTGAGACGGCATTCTGGTGGAAGTGGTGGATGAAACAGCATGACACTATACGCCATCAAGTCAAAAAATTGGTCAACAATGGTCAGCTTGAGTTCATTGGTGGTGGTTGGAGTATGAATGATGAGGCTGTCACAAACTACCAGTCTACCATTGATCAACTCACTTGGGGTTTCAGGTGAGTTCTTCTAGCCTCACTTTTCCCAGAAGCTGAATCTTACTACCCTTTCTTCCTGCTATGAACGAGAAACATTATCTTTGCTTAATGCAGTCATCTTTGGTTGGCCTTACTGTATCAGAATACATGAAAGATGACAGTAGCTCTTGCGCTTCTCTTTTTGGGGTTTTCCTGTTTTTATAAATTTCCCATGAGTTTTCCTTAACTGGCATTCATTTCAGTCCCATCTTGTATGAGAGACATAGTTTTTCCTAGCAATGTATTTCCTGATTCAAAACATTCTAGTTTTAAAATACTGAAGCACTCTTATTTAATAGCTATGGCAAGATTAAATTTATTGATCCACTATGAAGAGCTTAGACTTTGAGCAGAGCTGACAGGTGTTAGCTGAGTAGCAATACTGATGATCTGTACTCTGAAAGTTGTTAGAATTTGAAGAGATTTTTTGTAGCATGGCATGCAGTTTTATGTAAAAGTAGGTGGTGAGAGTCAAGTTTTCTGGGACTTCAACAATTTTCCAACTAGATGTGACTTATTCAGTTTATTACATTACTGTAGGCAGCTATACATGTTTCGGGTGTAGACACCCATCATCAGGAGCTCGTACAACTGTAAATACAGCTTCTGGTATTGATTAACCAGATCTATTACC
>Ga0131853_10005412_pt1 | contig 23004 bp, 14 predicted proteins | sample TergutLab28metaG_FD_92764 | JGI IMG/M metagenome (GOLD analysis project Ga0131853, IMG submission 92764) | Labiotermes labralis P1 segment gut microbial communities from Petit-Saut dam, French Guiana - Lab288 P1 (version 2) (version 2) | ecosystem: Host-associated > Arthropoda: Insects >...
CCCCCTCCTATAACAAGGAGTAACGTGGCATTATGTTCCAAAACTTTGGAAGGTCTGATTGCGTAAAACGGATGTGAGAAAGTATACATTATATGTTTTTCACCATTCCGTTAATTAAGTTTTTGTTATTAATGTCCGTGATCAATGTGCATAACGGAGTACCCGTCAACAGGTGCTCACACATGAGAAGTTCAGGTCAACAATCCGGCACAGAATCTGGTTAAATGAAACTGTGTTAGCAAGGGAAGAGTTCCCGGTGAGGACATGGCATTGTGTGTTTGACCTTCCCACGACTGTGCTCTCGGATCTGATTCATCACCCCAGAAGGCTTCTGTTAACACGTGTACACTCTGTGCTGTCGTTTCCTGCTTTTCCAGAGGCTCTGCATTTGCTAAGATCGCTTACAATGGCATTCATAACACATGTAACTGATACAGCACCGTTAAAATAACCTTTTCGTTTTTTTTTCAGTTCCATCATAATTCAGGCACTCCATTCGTCCTTTTATCAGTCACCATGTTCGTTCTTGAAGTACTGACTCAGTCACTCTGTCAGTTCAGTTAATCATTTGCGTAATTAGTTAATCAGCCGCTCGATCAGAAATTACTTCAGTAAGTCGACTGACTGGTATTCAGTACTGGCGCATTTAAATTGTTAGGTCAAAGTACAGGTAACATCGTCCCTGTGGACGCATGGATGTGTATGGTGGGCGTGAAGGACACAGATGTAGGTGAGTGTTCAAGTTCACACCCCAGTCTCTGCTCCCCTTTGAATAGGAGACTGTGTGGGCCCCAGAGTCGTTCTTGTCCTTTTGGGGAACAGATTATTCTTTTGACCCTGTCGGACAAATGGTCAGTTGACTGCATACTTAGTCATGTAATCGGCTGTTCATCGGACATGGAGTGTGTCTGTATAAACTAAGTTTTGAATAAACTAATCGTCCAACAGTACAGGCGCTGCTCACAATGCTAGCCGCGGACAGACAAGTAAAGGAACGCAGTTCGCTAGCCGTGGGCTTCTCTGTAAGACTTCCCCAGAAGTAGACTTCGTCACATGAAGGCAGAATTCACGGTTTTGACATCTCTCGGTGGGGTATTTAGTCCACCGGCTGCTGCTAGAACCTGGTGGTTTAAGCCACCTGATCAGGAAGTGTTGAAACACTTCATAAACCTTGAGGAATTTATATGAGGTACACGAAAAAATAACTGGAACAAATCCTACTATTAAAAAGGGGCAATAATAATGAACTGTTGAAATCATGATATATAAGTTGCACCGAGTATAAAGTGCTCTTGTTTTGAATAGGTTTATAGCCAGTGAATAGGCCTACTGGTGAGCAAACGTTTTAAGCCTTTGAAATATAAAGTCAATATCAAATGTACGTAAACATTTAGTTCGTACCTTGCAGAGAACAAATTACCGGGCCGAATTTTGTCTACTGGCTTTTGGTGAATGTAAGATGCAAGTTAAAAATTGTTTGCCGTAGAGCGCTCGTTATTTAAAAACCTTACTAGGTAGTTCCTTAATTTGTCAAAGAAGTAACTCTAGCGATTAAGTAACAAACTGGCGAGCTCGCTGTGTAACATACTGAATGATATAATAAGCAACTTGTTACTTAAAATTAGGTATTAACAACTAGATGCCTGAATTAACATCTAAGGTGCTAACTAGCTGGCTGATCAACTATCTGTGTAGGTAAATAATTGTGGAGCTTGAAACATAACAACGTGTCTAAGTTATGTACTAAATATGTGACGAAATAGCAGGGGAGATTAATAGGTAACTCAACTTTCTAGGTGACTAATTGGTTAGGTAATCAATTAATTAAGAATACAAGTAACGGATCATTTAACCGGTTCTCCAGTAGCGGAACATGATGTTTTGAAACCGGTAACATCAAGGCCACATTTGGACATGATTATGAGCCAGTTGAATCCACCTCCATCCTTCATCCTAGATACATCGTGATTCTATCGTTCTGTTTCTTTGGTCTACCATTTTTAAAGACGTTTCGCCAACAATATTATGTGCCCAATCATGTCTCACCAGTTCTACCGCATATTAGTCGCTTTTCGCAAAATTTCGAAAAGCTTCATCATGTCTGTAAGTACTTCCTTTCGTCCGCATGCAACTTGTTTCCCACTGGACAGATTTTCATGAAATTTGGTATCTGAGGAATTTTTTAAAAAAATCTGTCGAAATAGTTCAAGTTTTATTAAAACGAGACAAAAATAACAGGTTTTTCTTGTGAAGGCCTGTGTACATATATAATAATAAACTGCTGAATTCTTTTTAGTATGAGAAACATTTCAGACGGAATTTTTAGAGAAAATCAAAACACACAGCTTATGTTCAGTAAATATTTTCTGAAAATCGTGCCATTTGTAAGGTAGTTTTGGTGAAATATGGTAGATCTGAACAGGCGACATATGTCAATATAAAACGGCGCAGAAAAGATGCATTTTGCATGACGAATAACGAAGGCAGGAATACACACACACACACACATAATGTTTAATATTATCGCTTGTCCACGACAACGATGGTTACGCGAACGTACGTCACTGTTACGTTACACGTACTTTGCCTGTGTTGTTCGACCTGCAGCAACTTCCTGTTCTTCCCTATTTGTGTGACTCATCAAGCTGCTCGTTACGCTATTTCGGAAACTACGCAGCTGCTAAACCTTTAGCAGGCACTTCAAAATGAAACATCGGTTTAAAGTGAAGAATGCCGTTCTGAAGACAGTAACTTTGAACACCACCGTCTTCTGACATGTAACACCTTCAGTCTGGTACATATGTAGGCTACAACAGATCAGTCCCAGAATTCAGTATGTGATTTCTCGTTGGTTTCGCAGTTTACTGATGACAGTAATCTTTGTTACCAATAAAAATTAAAGCTATTTGCAACTAGAAAAGGGACTAAGAAAATTATTGTTTCTGTGTCTTGATGTTCAGCCTTTTTTTGAAAGCAGACGGAATAACCATGGAAATACATTCTGATGTTTATGGTCTCCAGGCCGCGACTGTTGGCTGCTGGAAAATTAATGGGAATGTGATGTTGCTGTATCGCCAGCGTAGCATTTGCATGCTTCTTAAGGTAGTTTAAATAAAAGCAAACTGGCGGTGTGTTTTTTAACCTTATGATTTTTCTCTTAGTTTCATCAAGTCCTAGTGTAACGGTGAAACTATTCGTACCAGTTGCTGCGTTACGAGCATGTTAAACAGATTACCTTGCTGCTATCGTATGCGCCATGTTTGCTCAACACTTGTCTCACAAGTGCTCAGTGCCAGTTTGCTTCAGGAAAGAACAGTATTTGCATTTTTAACTTAGACTACATATTCTTCTCTCACTCTCACACTGATCAGGTTAGTACAGCCTTAACATGTTTCTGTCCGAGGTCACCGTTCTTCTGATATGTGGCGTTGCGTCTCTGGAAGATTGGTACCCCGACGTTTCGAGATAACTTACTCCTTTCATCTTCAGGGGTCGGAGTGTCCACTCCTCTGCATTGTATGTTTTACACTTCTTGTTGAAATATAAACTGTGCATATTATATCTTGTCAGTGAAGATAAAGTGTGGGCTGGGTGATTGGAGTTTTATTCCCACCAGGTATTGTTTCGTTGGTTGTAAGGCCAGCCTAGCTATCATCCACTGTGTTGTAAGGAGATCGAGCTGATTTATGTAGCGACGGATATCGTAGATTTTGTATGAGAGGTACTCAGTTCGAATATCGGCCAGTTTGAAGGCTGCAACGGTGAAGGTTTTTCTCGGGTTTCTTCAGGGGAAATCCAAAATATTTCCTTGAAATAGACAAACATCACCACCACCACGACCACGACCACGACCACGACCACCACCACCACCACCACCACCTCCTCCTCCTCCTCCTCCTCCTCCTCCTCCTCCTTTCCAAATCATTACATTTTGAACATAACTAAAATTAACGTAAATGTCACTTACATTACAAAAGATTGTCTTCTCCTTTCCCTCTCTTGTTCATTACTTCGTACATGCAAATTTATTGACATTCATGGCAGTTCATTTCCACCCAGCAGCACATTTGCTAGTGCTCGGATTTGTTCTCCGTCCCATTCTGGCCCACGCTGTGGCCGTGTAAGATAGATGTGAAGGCACGCACACGATCCAGTAGGATTACAAATACGCGCCACTAGTTTTACAAAAAAAAAAATACCAAAATAATCTGAAAACCACTTTTTATCATGAATCCAATCCCCCCTCCCCTCCCCCAGCAGGCCTTTCCTTCACTAATTTTTTTCCTTCCATCATATAAATAATAACAGCCCTCGCTTCCTCGCATCTCTCCTTTATGCATTATAATGTGGTCTCTTAGAACAACAGCTGAGGCAGTTGGTATGATCTCAGAATGACGTGCGGCTCCTAACTGCAATTATGTGGCTACTTAATGATACAGTGTTCCAATCAGGGAACAGGCTGAGGGGAAGACCCAAGAAAAGCAACACAAGGTATCAGTACTGTTCCTTCTACCAGTCTTACGTCCTCGTTTCCCCCCCCCCCTTCCCCCGCCCCGCCCTCCCCAGTTACTGACTTGTGTAGTCACAACTACAAAACATGATGAGGTTCAGCTGTTCGTGTTCAAGGTTTTGCAATAATTTCGGATCAGTTACCGAGAGACGCTCACGGCTTACTGGAAAAGTACCCTCACTGTCAGTAAAGCTCTTTTACGAATGAGAAACAGGAGATATGTCATCCTGATAAAAAGTCATAGGTTTCATTTGAGGACACGATGTAACAAACTGCTATTAGAATATTTGCGTTGAGGAAGAGGAAATTATAAAATTAAACCCACATAATAAGTAGGGCTAGAGTTTATTCTGGTGATGTGGATAAATGGACGGTAAGATGGGTGGGGTATGCAGTATGCATGGGGACTGAAATATGCATATATACTTTCAGTCAGAAAATTTAAGAAGCTGGATAGATTTCGAGCCCTAGGCGTGGGCAGGAGGATGGATTAGGGAACTTAGGGAAATAATGTTTGGAAATGTGGACTTGATTAAACTGGCTCAGAATCGGTTCTAGTGGAGAACATTTATGAATATTGTAATGAACTTTCCGGTAACGGAGAAGCGGGAGGGTTTATCGATTAGCTAAATAGCTGCGAGCGTGGCAAGAAATACTTTGGCCCTGCGGATGGAGGCAACGTATTCTCTCAAATGTTGATACGCACCTACAAGATTACATGATATCGCAGCTAAAAACCCTACAGCACGCACACTCACTGCCTTGAAAACACGAAAACTTACGTTTTAAAAAAAATATCTTGCACTATGACATTGGGGATTTACAATTTAAACAATTTACCCCTCCTTGTGTACTTTAAGAGCTAGTGTAGCTCACTTAATAAAAGTGATGGTAAGGTCTGGACGGCCGGGTTCTTTTCCCTGCTGGAATTGTATTTTTCCTGAACAACCCATCCTCTTTTTTTGACGTTTTGCTGACCGTGGATCACAGTACATATCTCAGTATTTAACCAACTTGATGCACAAAATTTGTTTCACAGTAAGTTTTATTTCATGCCTCTACATGTTTCGAGCACATGTGCTCATCATCACGAGGTCAAAATTACATTACACAGCATCTTGTATCACCACACCTATAGGTGTGATGTGCTTGAAATATGTAAAGGCATGAAATAAAACTTATTGTGAAACAAATTTTGTGCATCAAGTTGGTTAAATACTGAGATATAACCCATCCTCTGTCACAATTATGGGGTATAAGGTTGTGTTTTTGTAATAAGAGTAAGAACAACAGGGGGTGTTGTAGTCAAACATTGTAATTTTGTAAAATAATTTAATTTATTAACTTTTTAAATCCTACGCGTAGATCAGTTTGTAAAAATTTGGATTAATAATTATTACACGACCACTGGCAAACGTAAGTTGTCTACCATTTTTACATAAACGCACAGTTTTATGGTGACGTGTACAGCCGAAACGGGTAACTGAATACCAGTAACAAAATTTAACGCTTTTGGCCTTCAGACTTTATTAATCTGCCATTTCGGATTGTATATTTATGTTGATCACCGTACCGTGACTCTCGATCTCTTCACCATGTGGTCATAGTGCAAGTAACGTAAATTCCGTTAGTATAGAATGATAATGCAAATACTTACACAGTATATGAGACAAGTTTAAAAAGTTTTTTTTTTTGGGGGGGGGGTAAAATATTCAATGGTACTTTCGTGTGGTTGCGGCTAATTTGTTCGTGACTTGTCACGAATTATTTGCCTTGCTTACAGGAACAACGTGTGCCACAGTATTACGCTTTATATTCAGCGCTGTTTTAATAGAACAGTAGTTCATTATAATCTCTGTATGCACCATAGCTACGGCATTTTGTGCGACGACGGTTCTCTGAGCGGTACACCACTCAAGAGCAACATATTTTTCGTTTGGTTCTTCTTTAATTCCCTTTTTCTTCTTCTCCCTTTTTCCCTCTTCCTCCTTTCCTTTCTTCTTTTTTTTTTTTAGGGTCCCTCGCAAAATTGCGAAGGACGACTGTTAGATTTGTCATATCTGTCTGTCTGTCCGCATGAAATAACTCGGCTCCAACTGGACGGATTTTCTTGAATTTTGATATTTGAGTGCTTTTCGAAAATATGTCGGGGGGAAAATAAAGTTTAATTGAAATTGGACAAGAATAACGAGCTTTACGTGAAGACCAATACACATTTTCTGTTATATCTCTCTTAATTCTTCTTAGAATGAGAAATACTTCGGACAAAAGTTGTACAGAAAATAAAAACAGACATTTTGTGTTAAATATTTTTTTCTCTCAAAAATCTTGCCGTATGTGAGATAATGTGGAAAATATTGTTTGTATAGCCGGACAGTCCACACATGACAATATGGCGCATGCGCATTGCATGCTGGATGACAAAGGCTGCAGACACACACTCAGGATCTCTACTACTCATTGCTTTCCACTGCAACAGTGGTTGCATTAACGTGCTTCAGCGGTACGCTTATACGTACATTGCTTGTCTTGTTATTTTTTCGCACGTGGTTATATTTCGCGATAGGTACATTAGTCTTTAAGGATGAAGATAATTACTAACTTATGATCTCAGGTTTTAGATTCTTTTTGTTAAATAGATGCATCTTAAATGCTGCGGTCTGAACAAAACAGAGCGGTACTTATGCCTCCCTCTCAGTTGTAATAATCAATTTAGTTCTTCGTAACGTTTATTAACTTTTCTCGTCAGATCATTGAGTGAGAGATGTTGAGTCTGTGTGATGAGAGGCTGAGTATAAAAGCAAACAAATGTTCTTTGTCACTGTGTTCTCAGACAAACACTCAGTGTAATGAAGTTTCTGGTCTTCACTGAAGTGTACTCGGTGGCTTGTTTCTTTCAAAAGGTCCTTGATTCACGATAATGGGATAAGAATAGTAATATTCACATGAATGAGAATCAACTTGTTTCCGACATTTGCAAGATGTTCTTTACCAAGGTCCGTAAAATGAGCTCGTTGATGCAGAGTGTGAGATTATGAGTGACTCGTGGTCAAAGACTTCTTTAGTTTAAATTCTGAAGTGTGACGTCATGCGAAAGGAATGGTAGTTTGATCAGAAATATCGCACTGCCAATTGTGATTACATTCAACACACACGATAGGTTAATTGACTTTATGAGATCCAGTCTTTCTTTAGAAGCGTCTAATTCCTCAGCCACTCGAGATATTCTTAACAGTTTACGGAACCCGAAGGTTAAATTTTTATGTCTTCGCAAGAGCTTGCCACTGGTCCCTATCCTGAGCCAGATGAATCCATACCAAAATCTTCCTATCTATTTCTTTTTTATCAATTTTAATATTATCACTCAGTATGCGCCTTGGACTTCGGTGTGGCCTCTTGTCGTCAGATTTTCTCACCAAAGCCTTGAAAGCATTAATTTTCTCTCACATGAGTGTCACATTTATTAAATATTGTAAGAATAGGCCCATTTGGCGGCGAGCACGAATCGTGAATTTTCTTACTATGCAGTTCTCGTAAACATTCTAATATTTACTTCCTGTTAAGCACAAGAAAGGTTTGATGGACAAATGGGAATTGTGGCAAAACCTTATAGCGCTCTTGAAAACATAAGCCTGAAGAACGGTTATGGTTTGGGTACAAAGCAACAGTTGTGAGTAGAACCGACAGTCCACTATCCCATCACATGACTGTGCGTATCTAATGCTAGTATTATTATTTTCCCATATTTTTATTTTTATGAAGAATTAGTTGCTTGGTTACACAATCTATATGTGTTACGTATGTTAAATAACCTCAGGTTCTGCGTCGTCGCCACTTTTTTTCAACTGTTGACGTATATACTTGGATTGTACATGTACGTTTGTGATTTGCCTTAGTTCGACATTTTACTGCTTAGCTCCAGCTCTTGAGTATTTTGCATCTTTGCTTCTTTGTTACTTTACATTCTACAAAAAAAAAGTGCCTTTAGAGGTAGCATATTCCTTGAGGCCTTCAACCATACTTAATTTCAGGACTCAGAAGTGGCTGTTGCGATTGACGCTGGCGTCTCATACTTGCAGAAATCACCATGTTGTCAATACGCAGTGTAGAGAACAAAACATTATGAGGTTATATGACTCCAGTAACAATGTTTCTGGCGAGATTTGTGGAAATGGTCACCGTATTCAGGAGTTGCAATGGTAACGTTCAGACACACGTGGGCAGCACATGGTAACGTTCAGACACACGTGGACAGCACATGGTAACGTTCACACACACTTGGACAGCATATGGTAACGTTCATACACACGTGGACAGCACATGGAAACGTTCAGACACGCGCGGGCAGCACATGGTAACGTTCAGACACACGCGGACAGCACATGGTAACGTTCATACACACGCGGACAGCACATAGTAAGTTCAGACACGCGTGGGCAGCACATGATAACGTTCAGACACACACGGACAGCACATGGTAACGTTCATACACACGCGGACAGCACATAGTAAGTTCAGACACGCGTGGGCAACACATGATAACGTTCAGACACACGCGGACAGCACATGGTAACGTTCAGACACAAGTGGACAGCACATTGTAACTTTCAGACACACGCGGACAGCACATTGTAACGTTCAGACACACACGGACAGCACATGGTAACGTTCAGACACACGCGGACAGCACATTGTAACTTTCAGACACACGCGGACAGCACATTGTAACGTTCAGACACACGCGGACAGGACATTGTAACGTTCAGACACACGCGGACAGCACATGGTAACGTTCAGACATGCGTGGACAGCACATGGAAAGTTCAGACACCCGCGGACAGCACATGGTAACGTTCAGACACGTGGACAGCACATTGTAACTTTCAGACACACGCGGACAGCACATGGTAACGTTCAGACACACGCGGACAGCACATTGTAACGTTCAGACACACACGGACAGGACATTGTAACGTTCAGACACACGCGGACAGCACATGGTAACGTTCAGACATGCGTGGACAGCACATGGAAAGTTCAGACACCCGCGGACAGCACACTTATCCCAAAAAACCGAAGACTTTTTCCCCTTTATTAGGAGGCAAAGGGCTTCAGACGTACGGCCAGTTCTGTGACAGAATCCTAAATGTCAAGAAAATTTGAAGGCTTGAAATTGTTTGCTTGATCTATCGAATTTAGGTTACTGTCTCTGAGGATTGATACCGTCTGGTCGAATGCACCCGTACCAACATTCGGGAGGAGTCTGTTGCCTTAGTTTTCTGAGTACAAGATAAATTAATTCCCGTAATTTATTTCTAATAGCTACGCCTAACTATTCATCAGATTACTTTTCCACCTGTTTACGACAGACTAAAAGAAAATGATTAATATTACCATAATGTCTTTAATTTTATCACAGGTTATGCCACTCGGAAAGAAAAGAGAACAGGCAACGTTAAATTTGAATATAAAGAAGTACTTTTTTTGGGGGGGGGGGGTGCTGAGACTGTAGATGATGTGAACAAATCTGCAGAAGTTATTTACATGTTAGACAATAATTTTGCCCAGGGTGATTGAGTGTAAAATCTTAAAAAAAAAAAAAAATAACGAATTAAGCATGTATAATGAACTGTTAAAATTTCTACATACTCTTGAGACCTGCTCCTAAAGAGGATAACCTGGAATGCTATTAATATTGAAATGAAGAACAAAATAAGCGGAAAAATGCGTATGGTGTTAATTAAAACGTGTAATTCCTTTGACTTCACAAAACGTAAACTATCGAGACATGCGATTTTATGTATTTGTACAAAATAAACTCAATCTGCCCCTTTCTGCATTTTGAATGAAACATTGCATCTTACTTTGAGTTTGGAATGTAAATTATAATGTTTGGAAACACAATGCTCAAGAATATGTTTTATTAAAGGAGGCTTCAGTGCAATCTTATAAGAGAAATTTAGGATATTAAGTAGCAAAAACTTCGTGAATTGTGCAGCTCCTCTTCTATTTTTGGGGTGGCGAATCTAGCCAAAATAAAAAAACAACCCTGAGTCCCCTGTGTGCAGTCCAAAGTATCGTAGCTAATTTTTCTAAGGAACAGTCTATTTGATGAAGGTTAACATTTCCATTTGACGTTCATAGAGCCGTGCATCGTAATATATTTCTATAGTAAAACCAACCAGATGCATCAGTGTCTCAAATTTATTTTATTGGAGTAACACTCTACATGTTTCGGACGGTCTTTGCCTCCATCATCAGGGGTTAAAGACTGTACATACTGCAACAGGCATATATCAAACAGATACTGCCTACTGCTTGCTAGCGGAAACGAGATGGAAATGAGTTCCATCTTATTCCAGCTAGCAAGCAGTCGGCAGTATCTGTTTGATATACGCCTGTTGCAGTACGTAAGTCTCTAACTCCTGATGATGGACGGAAAGCCTGTCCGAAACATGTACAGTATTAGTCCAATAAAATAAATTTGAGACATTGATGCATCTGGTTGGTTTCGTTATAGAAATAACATATTCCATCTTTCATTTTATTCTTTCTCCTACAAATATTTTCAGGCACATATCCTTTAAGTGCGCAACAAATTAATATAACAATTTCAGAGATCCAGTGAAGCATAAAGAACGTTAACCATCCCATTGCACACTTTTTTGTGACTCACCCACTTGGACTAATAAAGTGTGAGCGTTTGAAATTATTTAAATTCTTTCATATCTCTTAAATGATAAACCAAATTTCGAATCCATGGAGAAATACATTTAGATAACCATTAGTCCTACAGTATGCAAGCTTTGGATTCGTAACTAAATAAAGAATCAAATTATGATCATCGGACGTCTGACACAGTGTAGGATGTTCATCGCTCAGCTGAATCTAATTTCGGAATCAGATTATGAATCTACACTCTGTAAACATTCAGAAGGCTATAATCTGATCAGCGCCCTCCAAGAAACCTCGAAAAATTACGTCAGTAAGAAAAACTACAGTATATAAGCCTAATCTCTCAATCCTTTCTCAGAGATTTTAACGCGTGTTTAAGACACAAACATCAGATAATGAAAATGTCTCTATACAAACTATATGTATTTTATTTTTCCCACATTCAGGTTAAGTACGAGTACTCCGCGCTCAAACATTACTTTGATTTTTCTTGGCATTGCTTGACGACACTGTTTTAACCATAGAAGTTATGACTGCACTGTGACCTTGGGATGAACATTAAGTAATTACTTGGAACGAGATTGTCTTGGCCCATTTAAAAGGATTTACGGCCTTGAAATTTGGGTAGAAAGACTAAGGAAAATCAAGAAAAACTCCAGCCTTAAAAAGCCTTCCTGTTTTTTTTTCAGACACATCACAAGGACTAACTAGAGTGGAGTGTGTGTACTTGTCTAACACAACTTTATTTGATGGTAGAGGTATATCTAATATTTACTACATAAAGTACAACTACATGTTTCGGCACTTGACAATGGCCATCTTCAGGTTGTACATGAAATACTTAGTAGGCAGTTATACGGGGCTATTATGGGATGTACACAGTGGTACAGTACAGGAGGTGAGGTCGGCACGAGATCTCGTATGTGTCATGGAGATTGGGAGGTGTGGGTACATGGGGTTTTTACTATTATATCTTATGTCTAATTTAATATAGTTAGGTCTATGGTGTCATATTGTGTGTGTTGTAGAGATTATATATACAAACATATACTTATCTTGTACATATACAATGTGCAATATTATACAAAAATATTGTTTTTGTAGTTAAAGTTATAAGTTCATTGCCCTATTCAAGTTGTTGTTATACTTTTCTGTTATAATAAATCAAGTTAAACACTCCATAATTTATCTGTTCATTTTCACAAAGTAAAACTAACATAGGTTGGAATAAAAGTACGGTGGGTAAGGGAAGTAAAAATTAAAGAATAATAATAGGGATAAATAGACAATCTAAAATAAAGTAACGTAAGGTAATACTGAATTGTGTGTTACAGCTGAATGTTCTAAGTATAGGGCTTCAGATGGTTCACAGTCTATGTGCGAATTACTGCCGAACTTCGAGGGGGCAGTAATTCGCACATAGACTGTGAACCATCTGAAGCCCTATACTTAGAACATTCAAGTGCCGAAACATGTAGTTGTACCTTATGTAGTAAATACTATATATACTTCTCCAATCAAATAAAGTTGTGTTAGACAAATACATACACTCCACTCTAGTTAGTTTATTGAACATAACGGGGATGACGAAACTTACGATTAGCGCAAGGAAAGTTGAAGGACTCAGAAGTTCTTCTTTAGGACCCCAAAAGACAAAACTTCCCTGTATAACACTCTGGTAATTTATTTACATCTATTAGGAAAATTGTGTTCTTATCTGTCCTGATTTGATTTAAGAAGCGACTTGGAGGAATGGTCGTGTGTCATGTGTCGTGAACAGAATGCAAGACTACATCACAACACCGTGATAGATAATAAATCCTTTGAAAGGGGGAAATATTTGAGAACAACCCTAAAGCATCAAATTCCCACTCGTGAAGAAATTATGCAAATATGTAAATCGAGGAGATTGTGTCACCAAGGAATACCTGCTATCATTCATTGCAAAATCTTTTGTCTTCCAGTTTGCTATCCAAAAGTTAAGGAAAAGTCCCGTTACAGGCCTGGAGTGGCCCAGAGGGTTCCAGGAAGTTAAGGTTCCCAGATTTCATGACAACGGCACAGGATGGTGGTAAGGTTGTCAGCCGTACGCACCGGTCGCCTTTACTCCCAGGAAATACTCCTGGTACTCATTTCTGTTAGAGACTGAATCGTCCTTAGGGCCATAGTGCGATCGGAAGGATTTTATGTCAATGAAAAATTCCAATGACACCAGGTGGGATCGAACCAGCGATCTTCCGATTTGTAGCACAGCACCTTAACTAATGTGCCACCGCCGTCCCCGCTATCCAAAAATATTAATATTAAATTATACAGAACTATAATTTTGCCTGTTTTGTGTGGGTGTGAAACTTGGTCTCTTACATTGAGGGAGGAACATAGGCTGAGGATGTTCAAGCATAGAGTGCTGAGGAAGATTTTAGGGCCTAAAAGGGTCGAGGTAACAGGGGAGTGGAGAACACTACATAAAGGAGAAGTTTTATGATCTCTACTAGTCACCAAATATTTTTTTGTCCAGGGCCACCACATGTCCTTGTGTACTTCGTGGTCCTCCCTCCTGGGCATGGCAGGAGTGTAACCGACTTCTGAGGTTGGGACGCCCATGAGGCGCAGTTACGTTGTCCCGATGATGTGAGTGGTAATATAGGAAGATGTAGTGCCAGGAGGGCCCTTAAACCTAAATTCTACTAACCTACCCAGACCATGGTCACCGCCGGAATCTCCCCCCCCCCTTCGGGTAAAATTCCCACGGTAGAGCCGGGAATCGAACCCGGGACCTCATGATTAGTAGTCAGAGACTCTGACCACTAGACCACGAGGCTGGTCGGTCACCAAATATTATTTGGGATATAAAATCCGGAATAATGAGATTGACGGGGCATGTAGCACACATTGGGACAGAAGAGGTGCATACAGGGTTTGGGTGGGGTAATCTGAAGAAAATGGACTACTTGGGGGACCTGGGATAGATGGGAGAATAATATTAAAACGAATCTTCACTAAGTGGGATGGGTGCATGGACTGGATTGATGTGGCTCAGGAAAGGGACAAGTGGCGGATTCTTCTGAATGTCCTACTGAACTTCAGGGTTACATAATATGAGGAAAATTTCTTGACTAACTGAAGATCTGTTAGTTTCTCAAAAATGATCTTGCTGCTCCTTGGGGTAAGTGAATTAGGTAGTTAGTTCTTGGATGTCCCGTCTTTTTAATACAGGTAATTTATAAGTTTGACTATTGACAATTCGTTCGGCAGTATAGTATAATTTGTTACCTGACTACCTATTGCTGAATCAAGGGACTGTCTTACGGTCGACGGCATCTTATAATTAAAAGAAATCGATAAAAGAAATTATAGAAGATGCTTCTGACAAGCAGGAACACTGTATTTTTGCTGCAAATATTTATTTTGAAAACCTTGCTACGTAAACAAAGAACTTTGAACAAATGTAATCTTCTAAGATATTTGAATAAGGGGAAATTTAAAGTATTTTAAGTGGTTATTATTTCTGTGCTGGCCATTTATGACCCATGGTCATCAAGTGTCTTTCATGTAACCCACGAATCAAACATCGTCAAGCCAACTGTGGATGTACCTTGCAAGGTTATTTTACTCAGAATTAATGTTACAGAAGACTGAATGCTTTGCCTGTCACACCTTTGAAGTCAGATAGGTGTAGAAAAACATTACTTTCCGCAATATTCTTCGAGGAGCAGTATGCATAAGAAGGAACGGGTTCGGACTTTCCTGAAAGTTCTTGGACAGTACTTGAGTGTTCATACGAGTATTTTAAAAATTCACATGTCACTGCTGCTGCAGGCACACATATTCGATTGATTGCGTATAATATGTTAATAAACGGCACTTTATTCGGAACAGTGCGTAGGCCTAATGCTTATTTTTCTTTTAAAAAAGTGAGGCCTGCAGATTTTGTGTTGTAACAGTCCTATTTAGGAACTGTAGGTTTATGGGCTAACTGGCGAACTGTTATTCTGAACCCTTATGAAAGTGACAGCAAGTCGGTATTTTTTTCGAGTGAGATTATTTAAATAATAATAATAATACATTATTATTTATTTTTTTCACCTATGAATTCCTTCATTCTGTTGTCTGCCTCACGTCAGGCTCATAGCCTCCAAAGCGAGCTCTTCACAGAGTGCGATCTAGTGCTTCCTCTTCCATTTTCTAGTATCGGCTCATTTCCTGAAGGTCATCCAGTATCTGCTGACATCGTCTTCCTCGTCTTTCCGCGACTTTTATCCTTCCTTCTATCTTTCCTTCAATAACGTGTTTAGAAGCACTTCCTAGGTAAGGTATGACCAATCCAGTTAGCCTTCCTTGCTTTTATTGTAGTCTATGTATTATATGACATGTAAATGGGCCTATATTTAAAATTAGTGGATTTATTGGTACACAATAGTTGTAGTCGTAGTAGTTGTAGCAGCAGCAACAACAGCAGCGGTACTACTACTACTATTACTACTACTACTAGTAGTAGTAGAGTAGTAATGGTAATGGTGGTGGTGGTGGTGGTGGTGGGGGTGTTGTTGGTGGTGGTGGTGGTGGTGTTGGTGGGGGTGGTGGTGTTGTTGGTGGTGTTGTTGGTGTTTTGGTGGTGGTGGTGGTGGTGGCGGTGTTGGTGGTGTTGGTGTTGTGGTGGTGGTGGTGTTGGTGGTACTGGTACTAGTAGTAGTAGAGTTAGTGGTTGTAGTCGCAGTATTTTCTATTGGGAAAGCGTTGGTTACTTCGATAAATATTATGTGTGCGTCAAAATTGTCGGAAATAACAGCAAATATTCCCAGGGTCGTCATGTTTTTAATAACTGACTTGCACATCGCAGTTCATCCAGCAGCTGTTTGTAGTCTAATTCAGCCTCTCCAATCTAGATTACATATTATGGTGGGGACCTAGGCTGTGGCCAACACTCCGTGTGCAATGTTACCTCCTGACATCAACATAGCTGCCGGCCGGGTTACCGCTGTATGTATGTAATAGGAAGTCGCCTTATTGGTGAAGATATTGGCCTTAGTAGAAGGGGCCTCGGTTCTTATTGGCAGCATATCAGTCTTAGGCACCGCCTTCTTCAAGTTCTATTTACTTTTTTCCGCTCTCCCTATTCATTGTTATTTCACCTGTTGCTAGTAGTTTAGGTGGAGTAGTTTGGGCGGGGGAAGGGAGGGAGAACTTCTTGAGGGGACCACGTGGTCGGGCGCTTCCTCACCAGTTCTTGGGCAGGGTCTTCAGTTTGGTAGCAGAAGCTGACCACAACGGAGGAAGGTCAATATCAGAGTAGGCTAACAGGTACGGCTGCCATCCGCGTGTGCTTACAAGTGGTGACACTGTGGGCGGTGTCGGTGAAGTACTAGCTAGTGACCTTGATAGTGCTTGACTGCACCATCGATGAACCGGAAGGTGTTGGCCTGATGATGCCAGATATTTTCCACGATTGTTTGTGAAGATGTGTTGTAAACATTAAGACTGTGAATTTGATTTTTAGCCACCCTGTGTACTTTATTACTGAAACCGACATTTATTAAAAATGTTTATTTTATATCAATTTGTCTTAGAACATGTTCATCATTAACGACAGGAGAGAGATATAAAGTTGGAATACTGACTGTACAAAAGACCCCATTTACGTTGGATCTACGTTTTGTGTGTACACATATATGGTGCAGGGTGTAGGCTCATTAATTAAACTGTTCTTACTGAAATTAGACGAAGTGTTGATGCACTGAGGAAAGAACCTCTGTTCGTAAATTTATTTACACCCGAGTTGGACAGGATGTTAATGATCGTGTAAGATACTGTCTATAGTGCATCTGTGTACATCGACCTACACATGGTGTTCCATACTGGACCTATCTTGCACCGCCTTTAATTGAACGATTCTGGAATTGTGATTTAATTGCCATCTCCTGTGCAGCGCCCGAGTGTTTGTACTTGGAACGAAGAGAACGTTTTCCTCCGTACGAAATGGAAACGTGTGTACTGATTCCACAGGAATTTTCGTTGGTGTTGACGGCTGGACCTGCACCAGCAGTGCCCGCGACGTCCCCAGCTGTGGACAGAAATGCCAACAAGTTGCCAGAGATGAGGGTGAATGTGTGGACCAATGCGCGCATCCCCCAGGGGACACTCATCTACCCATTCCAAGGAACCATACGCCTTGATAAGCTCGAAGTTTACAGCTACTTGGACGACAACGATGTAAGTAGAGCCTTAACTCTTTCATTGTTCATCTTCATATCACTTTCTTACTTTCTTCATAGGGACGCTGATAGTGTGACAGTGGGTGGCGACACGGCCACCCAGCCACCGGACTTCAACGGAAGCAAATCTGCCATGAAGTAGCCTGAAAATAATACTAAATATTAGTAATTTTCACTCTTGTATAATTTTTATCTGAATCAGGGAGAAATTATTTAATAGGAAGGCGATTTCTATACGATGGCATTTGAGGTTTCTGTGTACACTCATGTTGTGGTCTCCTGGGTAATGACACCATGTGGCCTGGTAAGTGGGTACGGAAGTTTCTAAGGAGCATTCTGCCTTTATTTTGAAGCACTAAAGATGCAAGATGTTTTCCTGCGTCTCTTGGACCCACCTACCAAATTACACGGTGTCGTAACTCGGAAGGCAACAATATGAAAGTCATTTCAAGGCTATGCAAAAACTACTTTCTGGTTCAAATTTTAAATTGCACCCTGACCCCCATGAGCGCTTGCAAAGCTTGTGCCTTTGTGTACAGTACTGCGACGTCTGAGTGTCCCTTGTTTCGTACAGTGCGAATGTACAGTGCTTTAGTAAGCGTGAAAACAAGTTACAAGTGGTAACATTAGATCTTGGGCGGACAGGTAAAACTATGACCCGGTATTCAAGTGCAAGTTTCATTTGCACATTATTTATTCGTAATTATTTAATTTATGTGTTGATCTTGAACAGCATGTGATGTGATTTGGCGCATAATTACAGAGATAAACTATATTTCCCATGCCACAATCTGGTACTGATATTGTATGCATGCAATAATGCTGATACTTTCAAAATATTAGAAGTAGTACATAATTTTTCAACTTAAACAGCTTTACTACTTGTTGACGTGGTGTGTACTTTTATGTATAATTGTAGACTGGTCATTCATGATGTATCACAATATATTTTTGATACTGATGTTTAGGGAAATTGGAAACAAGGTCGTTGGTCATTGGAGAAAATTATGGGAATTTGGCTTGGAATCATCAGATATCGTTGTTCCTGAAGAAGTGTTTCCTGTAGTTTCGTTCTTCCGTCTTGCTGTAATTTGGGAAGGTTATGTTTCACGTACAGAAGTTTGTTATTCTTGCTTACTGTGGAGTAAGATGCAACACAAATATTTTCATAATTTCATCGTGAGAGAACTACAAATTGTGTAATATTCGGTTGAAGTTTTTCCTAACAAATTGTTTCATATATCAGTAATGTTTGCTCGGTATATGGACAAGTGGCGATCTCTTATGAACTGGGCAATGGACCTTCGGTTTCCATACAGTTCGTAAAAGTTTTCAAGTAACTGCTGCTGAAGCCCTATGCCCCTGGAGTTAATTCTCTTCATTCCCTTTCCATGGAAAGACGTGCATAATCAACAAGTGGTTCAGTTCCTCCTCCTTCCACCTGACCTCCTGTGCTTCTACTAAATCGAACCCATACTTTGCTAATTCGGTTGCGACTGTGTGCAGTGACCGTGTCCTGTAGAGGCTATTTCCATTCCAAATTCAAAGTTTCATGTCCATTTTCCTTTACTTTGGCTGTTCCAAAATGTCACAGCCATCTCGATGTCCTTTGTAACGTTTCGTAGCACGCGGGTTTCCTAAGGTGAGGAGTCGTTAGCCCCTCACACAACACTGAACCAGGAGAGTCGCCTCTTGTCAGCTGTCCGCGACTGCTTACTCAGTATTGTCACGACTACTGTCCATATCTGGAGGCCTTCACCTCCATTCGCAGACTGAGTATACGCCTTGCTATGGTGGCAGATAAACGTTTAGAATGGCTATAATTTTGTAGACACCGTAATGATGTAGACAAGCAAACAAATGTTAAAAATAGACATTACACGATATGTAATTTGCAGTTGTAACACCTCTAATGCCTAAAGACCTGGAAACGAAAATAAAATGTGAATAAATGCAAAAGTAATGGGATAAACAGAACAACTACTTGAATCGTAGTAAGTGTGGGCATCTAATTAATTTAAATACTCATATATTATGCCTTATAAACATTTAGTAATACTCGAGTAACATTGTCAGGCAATTTATGTAAATATAGTAATATGCAGTTAGGTATTATTGACTTATTTGAAGCTGGAGAATTTGTAAAAATACGTCTGATTGAGTCTTGACAGTCTGTCTGTTATGGAGACATAATATCAGAAATTAAACTCATGGATTTTTATAAAATTTTTAGGCCATTGTACTAAAATTTGTCGAGACAGCTTGAGTTTCGTGAAAATTGGCTCATTGACAATTATATTTTATTGATGGTGCAGTAAATTTCTGTGTGTGCTTTTTATGTTTGGTTGCCATTTTTTTCATATCCAGTGTGTAACAAATCCACGTTATTCAGTTGGGCAAATTATGAGATTCGCGAAAAGCGGTTTGGTGAAAACTGTGTTTTATTAAGAACCTAATCGAATTTTACCCACATTTTCCACATTGTTCTGAAGTTTGGATAAAATTCTTCACACAATGCGCCCTTAAACGCTTATTGAGCGATTGAGTTTCGTGAAAATCGGCGCATTAAAGGCCATGCTTTAGTTGCGACCTAAGTGAATTTCTATCCGTATTTTCCACATTTGTTTACGATTTGTTATACATTCGGTACAAACAACTTCCACATAATGCCGATAAGTGTGATCTCATGAAAAAATGCGCATTGATTGCCATACTTTCCTGAGACTCTAAATGAAATCTTTTCTTTTGCCTAGACAGCTATGGCATTTGGAAAGAAAATAACACACCTGTAACAGCCGTGTACTACGTCACGGGGTGCACCATTTGCAGCCTTGTCAGATGAAGGATATGATGAGCAGGACAAATATAAATGCTTTGGTCCTAAGACTACTGTACTTTGATCGAAAAATTCCAAGCAAAAAGGGAAAGTTGTGATTTCGACGTAGGTGGGAAGGCAATTTTTTTTTCTGTATATATTCTAATAATACTCATTTTTTCTGCACGTAAAACAAAACAAGATAATTCAAATATTATTTTTCTTTGTAGTTACGACAATTAGGTATAGAGAATTCTGATTTTTCTGCATGAAAAGTTTTGTAGATGTTTAGGAAAAGCTGGTTGTGGGAGAATAATTTGCATAGGGGATTCATTTAAATTTCCAGAAATATGGGGCGAAAATGTGAACTCTAAGGATTTGGCTCAGGTCATGACCGAATGACTGCCTGTTTGTATTGTGGAGATAAACCTGGTGTAATAAAAATTCAGGAATATTCATCAGTTAACTGCACTATGTCAAGTGATCAAGGAAGGCAAGTGTAGCATTCTGTTTGGGGTTGTAAGAAAATAGCGAGTTTAAACTTGTTGGACTTATATCTCATTATAAGCCTCTAAGTTTCTGATTTGTCTGCGTGAAACGTTCACACTTGAACTTTGCGCCAAATTTTGACGTGAATTGTCACTACACAGAACTAACAATTTCGCTGCTGGCTTTTACTTAAAGACGTTTGCGTCTGCGAGGTTTCAATTTGTGAAAGCGGACTTGCTGAAGGATATTACGCTCTTTCGTTGGGCGAATAGTTCCATACGTTTTGAATCCACTGTGATCTTTCGAAACGCCGTGCACTACCCCCCCCCCCCCCCAAGAATACAGCGTAACATATCAGAAGACACTCTTTTTTATGACGCCGGATGGCCCAGATCATACCGTCGAATACAAATAGTTTTACCAATGGTTGACAGGAGACTGGAGACAATTGTATATTGAGATGGTTGATATATTATGTGTCTGCTCTTCAAAAGCTGTTGTCAGGATGATAAGATAAATTTTGAGATAAGAATAACGCGTGTGGAAGGATGTAAGAGTTGACAGTTACATACAATTTGGAAACCTGACGGCAATAGAGGACTTGGAAAGCCCATTTGAAGATGGGCAGCCAGTGTTAGAGAGTGGATCCTAAAGAAATATGTTGTGGGTATGTGGAATGAACTAGTTTGTCTCAGGATGAAGACCAGTGTTGGGCTGCTATGAATACGAGAGCGAACATTCACATTTCGTAAAAGGCGGGAACTGAGTGACAAGTTATCAAGGATGGATATTCTGTGGGCTTCGTTTGCTGTTGAGCGACGGCAAATCACTTTGCTGCCTTTGCTGATGCCAAACATCAATTGGAAAGGAACCAGAAAGGTCACAGTTGCCAAGTGACACCTCATGGGCAGCGTTGAAAAGTTTAGTCTTCGGATTACAGTGCACAGGTGCACCTCATTTCAACGGTGAAGACTGCCATAAGTACTTCTGTTTCTGATTGGTCAAAACACGAATAACTAATTTTAATAATAATGTTAACGTTTCCTGTCAAGAATTTTTGCAAATCATCAAGTAGTCTGTTTGTTCCATCTTTTATTTAAATGCGTTCATCTCTTTAGTGTCTGCCGAATAAAAGTGCTGTTTCATTTAAATGACAGTCCGTTCGATAGAAAGGTTTCTGCTTCAGTTTTCAATCATGTCGAACAGAATTTGAGAATAAAATCAGTTCCATGTTTCATGTGTTACAGCTCAAATAGACACTTGATCGTATAGGCCTACTAATTTGGCAACTACAGTGTTAACTTTTTGCGGTTTCGGCTAGCGGGAAGACCGAAACTGAAGATGGTTTGAAGTGTGGAAGATAAGTCGTCTTAAGAGGCATTTAGTTCACGGTCTCTAAGGGTCGAAGTAATGTACCGTATGCAGCTGCCTGTGGTGACCAGATCGAAAATGTCGAAATTTGCAAATAATTGTTATATTTCAAGGTATGTTATGTCTGTTGTTGTTTCATTTGAACTGTGTGATCAAGATACATTTGGGAAGTTTTCTTCTACATTTGACGTCATTAGTAATTCTTGTACTGTCAAACCCCGGATACAGTGCCACCCCCACTTCGAGCCCATGAAAGTCTTTGGCCAGAAATTTGCTGTTATAAGGTATTTCGATTTACCGCCACTGTCAATGTACCAACCAAATACGATTAACAAACTGTGACGCTCTATCGCAGTTTGGCTCTGTACATGCGGTTGCAGGGTTACGTAATACACCATTTACGTAAACTCGATCTTACGTAAAAAAAAAAAAAATTGAGTGACGGAAAACTTGTTTATTTAGTACTGTATTTATAATATTTAACATTTTTTATTAAATTTGTCGACACGTTCAGATATTGGGTAAAAACAGACACCCTATATAAACACCAACTTACGTTTATGCTTTCTGGCCATGATTCGTCATTTTGACTGAAACAGATTAAATTAATAATATAAACAGCCGACTAGATGCAACAATGATAATTTTATTAACAATTTCAATAAGCTCAACATGTTTCGGGCGATAATTTCGACCATCCTCAGGAGCACTGGACTGTGTTTACAGCTGGTGGTATAAAGGATGAGGTGGAACTGAGTTCCACCTCATCTTGGTCACCAGCAGACAGCATCGTCGGTGCATTATACCACAAGCTGTAAACACAGTCCAGTGCTCCTGAGGATGGTCGAAATTATCGCCCGAAACATGTTGAGCTTATTGAAATTGTTAATAAAATTATCATTGTTGCATCTAGTCGGCTGTTTATATTATTA
>Ga0131853_10005415_pt1 | contig 23001 bp, 15 predicted proteins | sample TergutLab28metaG_FD_92764 | JGI IMG/M metagenome (GOLD analysis project Ga0131853, IMG submission 92764) | Labiotermes labralis P1 segment gut microbial communities from Petit-Saut dam, French Guiana - Lab288 P1 (version 2) (version 2) | ecosystem: Host-associated > Arthropoda: Insects >...
ACAGCCCCTAGGCCCCACCCCGTCCCTATACAAAGGGTACTTGGGTTTTTTTTGGGGAAAAAAGCCAGAGGGGGGCCTTTGCCCCCCCCCCCCCCAACACCGAGGTTAAGGAAAGAGTAGAGCTATACCTCTACTTCCCCCTCTGGGCCTTCATGGCCTGTTCTAGGGTGAACTTTACCTTTACCATTACTAATTTCAATTAGAGGCTGAGTCAACCCCAGGGTCATTGTGTGGCTGGGAGGATTACAGCAATGAATAACGCCAGTGACTCCATCAGGAATCGAACCCATGGCCTTCTGGCTTGTGGTGCATTGCCTCAACCAACTGTGCCACCATGTACCCCAATCTCACATGGGGAGAAAAAAAATGTTTACTGCTGTGCGATGCATGTAGGGTAAAGGTTAATAGAATGCCGTACATGAATGTGATCTATCTAGAATCTGGTTGATTCTCATTGTCTCTTGATTCTTGCATTCAGCTGCCTGTTTTCTTTTTAGGATTTTTTTTCATCTCCTGATTGAGGAGTTGCTCTGTATCATGTGATATTTGTAATAACTTTTATCACCCCTTAAGTGTTTTTGACTTATTTCATAAGACCTGCAATGTGCCATAATGTTTTCAGTGTAATACTTCATTCTGCTCTACTGCTTCACATTCTGTTTTTCCTGTACTGTTTTGTTCAGAGATAGAACTCTGGCAGCTGCCATACTCCATGAGAAGAACTGGAACTATATGCACATTTTGTGTCTACTTTCAGCAGGCAATAGTTGAAATTTTTTTCCTGGCATGCTCTGCTTTTCTATTACAGAGAATTTAAAGGGCCAGGGCAATTAGAACAGATAGTATACTGCTGACAATATAAACAGTTAAGGGACTATTAGTTGTGGAGTAATCGATCTTACACTGTATTGTTTATGTAGTTAACCTTTATTGTCCTGTGAGACCATGTGCTGGTCTCTTTAATGTAGTCACAAACGGCCTATCATGCCATATTCTGATCTCTGTGTCTTTTCTCAGTAGAAATATGAACATCCTTGCTAAGCCAGAAAAACTCAGACCATCCAGAAATACAGTTGGCATTTAAATCCATCTCCTAAAGATTAACCTTTTAAAGACTAAGCGCAGATTGCTTTATTTGAAGACCCAGTTCGTACCGCGCACTAAACACTTTTCGTCTCAGTTATAAAAACCAATCAGTTTATGCTGTAAGTTGCACAAGCCACTGTTTGTTCTCAGATAAATACATAACACATAAATACAGTGTGGGCAGAGCGCACAGTTGAACGTTAAACTGGTTGGTGCATCACATAACCGGTAGGCTTTAAAAGGTTAAACAACTCTCTGCTGCCATTGAACTTTATTATTTCACTTGCTTGCTATATTTAAAATTATGCATGTTCCACAGAGTAAGACATCTCTGCATATATTCCAACAGCTGCACAGAACATGAATAATTTTAAATTAGCTGTTGCCTAAGAGGCAAAAACTGTTTGCAGTTACAAGTGCACAAACAAAAAGCTATATAAAACCAATGCAGCTATACGGTATAACAAGATGTGCAAGATCAACCAACTGACACCCAAATACATCAATTATTGCAGTCTTTGAAATACATATGGTTACTTGTCATAATTAATAATTGTTTCTTTTGTCTTCTAGTCCCTGACCAGAGTGCTGATGCAGAACAATCCCAGCCAGTTGAGGCACAGAATAGAATTTCCCAATTAATTGCAAGAAAACGCGCCCAGTTGATGAGGTTGGCTCGAGGCCATTCTCAAGTTAGTGAAGCATCAGAGTCTTTGAGGACAGCAACTAAGCACAAAGTGAGAATGTTGATGATAAGTTCAGGACACATCACTGATAGCAGTGACAGTGGGCGAGATGTTACGATGAATATAGAAGATACTACAGATTCCGAAGATGATGTGATAAAGGATAAAGCAAAGAAACGGTTAAGTGGTGTTGTAAAGAAAGAAAATGCGACTGAATATCAGAATGGGAAGACAAGTGCATCGACATCAAAAACTTCAAAGAAATCTGAAACAAAATCCAGCGTTGAAAATAGGAAACGAAGGATGAGGTACATGTTGGCTTTCAGTGAGAGTTCTGATGATGAAGTAGGTTGGAAACCACCCATGAAAAGAAGAAAGTTATGGAATGAAGCCAAGACTTCTGAAGGAAAGAGTAGTGATACAGATGCTGTCAGTGCGCCTGAAGTTAGTGGTGATGATATGCAAAGGGAATCAGAGCCTCATTTAAATGGTGGAAATGAAAATTGTCAGAGCAAAGTGGCCAAAAAGGTAAAAAGGTTACGGAAACGCAGGGGAAAGCAGAATGAGTCAGAAAACGGGACTCTCTTGGAGGATAGTGATTCAAACACCAGCAATGAATCCACATTGTGCAGAACAAAGAAATCTGAGAGGAGGATTTCTTCATATCATGACCGACACGCACAGGCAAGCAGTACGAGCAAATCAGTCACAAATAATACTTTTGGGAAGTGGAATGGGAAGCATAAGTGCGACGGTGAGGAAGAGACACTGATCGAAACGTCTTCTTATTCATCCGATAATGATCAAGAAAATTTCAGTCATAAAATTCCCAAGACCAACAGAGACAAAGTTCCTAATTCCACAAATCCTGAGGCCTTAGCTAAGCTCAAAATATCATATGCTAGAAATTTTAATTGCAATAAAGGTGTAACAAAAGATAAGTGTGATAATAGTCACAGTAACAACAATAACAATGAGTATGTTAATGGTAGTGGAACTGTTATCTCACCTAGCCTTCCCAGCCCAGCAACCCCCAATATTAATCAGTACAGCCAGTCTGTACCTGACATGGAGACTCCAGACAGTGGCATTATCATGGCACAGTGCAGTAGTTCTGGCAGTGTGGAGTCAAGATCAGCATTCAGTTCTGGACCTTGCAGCAGCGCTGGGACTCTGAACAGTTCTCACGTTATAGCAACTGACAATGATGGTTCTGATGACCCCGACTGGGTGATCTTTAAGCGATTCAAGAGTCGCCTGGATAGAACCCGAAGAAATTACAGGAATCATGTTGGTGATTCAGATTCAGATTCTAACTAAATTTGTAACATTACAATGTGATTATAATGCTTATGTATTCGTAGCCTTCAGTAGCTTGTCAGCTTTGGAACAGACGATGGTAATCTGTGAACAAACTGCAGACAACATTGGAATTTTATTTGATAGTGTTCTAAATGTATTAGTCATAAAATGTATAGTCAGTGCATGTGAAAGTTATAATGAATATCATCAGGATCGTTTGTATAAATAGCCATATCTATTTAAGTTTGTCATTTTGAACTCTGGCCTTTCTTACAAGACTGCTGACAATGATTGCCATTGTGATTGTGAGGTTCAGGTTCTCACAGTGGTGAGTATCCAGAGTGTGGTTCTGTGGTTTGTGACACCAAGGAATTTAGTAGAAAGGTACAAGTGTTTGGAGGAACCTGCTGTCTCCATCTTCAGGCCAAAAGAATAAGCAGTGTAGGTAGAAATTGATATGAACATGAGATTTGGACAGATGGACCTGTGGCTGTGAGTGAACCAGTTTTCTTGTAGTCTTAGTTGCAGTAATTCTGTCCCTACTTCTGTACCAATTACTTCCCACCCTTCTACCCTGAAGGTGGAGAGAGAATGTTAATATGGAACAATGGTACCCCCTAACCAGACTATGCAGTAGTGTATCATACAAGACCATAATTTTGCCATTGTGTTTGATCATTGATCATATGTAGAATGTTACTATTAGACCATGCCCATAGATGACTGGTACCAGCATTTATGAATCTTTATATATGACTTCCCTTAATCCATTATTTTCAAGTTGTGCTTCAAAAGTGGGTCTAAAATTATTGGTGCAGTTATCCATTTTTGGTCTGTGGTTTATTACCATTGTTCTGATGGTATTTACTTTACTGTCCAAACAGCACAACCATATAGCTGCTATAGCTATTGAATTTATTCAATTCTAGTATATGTTTCATCTGTCTGTTTCAGCTATCATCAGGTAGGAATGTTGATTCACAAAAAGAGTATCAGGGGAGAAGCCTCTCCTTCCAAACAATGGGTATAAGAGTGTTGTAAAATTTATGATTATCCTGAGCATGAATAAGCGACATTAAATTAATAGACAGAGTATGTTGCTACACTTTGCAAGAATATTTAAGTGTTTTGAAATACAATATAGATCATAATACAAATAGGTTGAAGAAATCCAACGAGATACAACAGTATGCAGATATTTATTTACTGCTAAATTACTCTACATGTTTCAGGCATCCATTGCGCCCATCATCAGTAGTACATAAAACTCTAGTTGCAGCTTCTGGTACAGATCATACTATCTGGGGAGCAAGCTTCCTCAAACGTAACCAAATGAGGTCAGTCCTTATTTGGTTACGTTTGAGGAAGCTTACTCCTCAGTTAGTATGATCTGTACCAGTCTGTAACTACAGTTTTATGTACTCCTGATAATGGGCGTGATGGAGGCCTGAAACATGTAGAGTAATTGAGCAGTAAATAAATATCTGCATACTGTTGCATCTCGTTGGATTTCTTTAACCTAGAATTGCAATTCATGGAACCACAAATTCATAATACAAATACAAATAATAATAAAGTTAAACAAGTACTGTAAAAGCTTGTGCAGTCTGTATTCATTAGTATGGTATGGTGCGTACTGTATACTATGTATGATACCTACAAGTATGGTATCGTGCGTACTGTATACTATGTATGATACCTACAAGTATACATAATATGCACGATACCATACTAATGAATACAGATAGATAGATAGATGGATATATTTCCGTTAGGTTCGAGCCATTATGGTTCCAATGCACCTAGGCCTTATATACGGGCCCTTTGTGCCCCATAATCTGATATCAGCTCAGGACAGCCCTGTCCCTTTACCAAAGTTCCAGATGGCCCCCAGACTTAAAATCTTAATGTCCTGGGTCCAAGAAAAGAGCCTGGATATACTATCCTTTTCTCTCAAAAAGTCCTGGCTAGCGAATCCCCTCCAGGTTCCCCAAAGGGGCCCCTATGGAGAGAGATACCCATTTACAGGGCATTTTTACATCTCTCTTAATGTATCTCTTTTTATCTCTCTCTCAGAGTCCCCGATAGGAGCCCCCTCCATGTTCCCTAACAGGGTCCCCAAGGACAGGGATACTCTGTCACCAGAGCCACCGGTCTAGTTATTCATTCATTCATGTATGTCTTCTGGAGTCCCCAAAAAGGAGCTGTCCTACATATGGGGAAAAACATAAGGTCAACATCCACGGAGCCCCACACAGACGGAAGGCCTACATACAGTGGGGTGCGGCCTGGTTCCCCAAGGGGAATGAATACAGACTGCACATACTGTGAATACGATGTATGATACCATGCTAATGTGGACAGACTGCACAAGCTTTTCCACTACATGTTTTAATTATTATTAATTTGTGTTATGGTCCGTATTTTTATTTCAGAACACTTGAATATTCTTGTATAGTGCAGCAACATACTCCATCTACGAATATGTCGCTAATTATTCCATTTTTGGAATAATAATCATAATAATCGACAGTAATATTATTCGCACTCTTTGAAAGGAGGGGCTTCTTCATTTTTTCCCTCTTTTTTTGTACCAGCATTTTTACCTGGTGATTGCTGAAACAGACAGCCAAAACATATACTAGAATTGAATAAAATCAGTATACAAGATCCGTATGGTTGTGTTGTTTGGAAAGTAATGTAAACACTGGTTTGATTAAGCACAACGGGGCGATGTCACTGAAGATTTTCTGATAGTGATGTAATTCCATCATTTCTTCCAAACACTAAGAGATTCATTTAATATGCAGAATTCTGAGTAACCATCAAATACCTCAGTACTGGCAAATGTGATGTGAGTTGATATTATTTCTTCTTCTTAAATGCTTCTGAGTTGTTCGCCATGTGTTTGTCTGGTCATTCTAGCTACAGTGGAACCCCCATTTAATATACCTGAGTTTAATATTTTATCTTGTATAATGTTCAGCTTCAATATCTTTTAGGTAGCCCCCATGCAAACCTTTACTCAGTTTTCAAATTACCGCATCCAAAGAAACGTTAAGAGGGGATTTCATTGTAACTACAGTAATTGCAGATATATACCTGTATATGAATGTAGTTCAAAAGAAACATAAATGCTTATGATGTGTATGTAACAGTTTTTTGTGTCTTCCATTTTGCAGTGTGTTAGAGTGTGTAAGGTTGGCAACGTAAAACTTCCAGTATTTCCTTATGTACATATACAGTATATTATTCTTTTTGTGGTGTAATTAATAGTTGCCTGTTTGTTGTTACATGCTGTGTTATTAATCTTACTAATCTTGTATAATTTTGCCTGTAATGGTAAATGGGGTGAATTCTTTGCACGTACTCATGCGGCTACATTAAAGTCTAGTCAGTTGGCTGTTTCTATACAGGATTTGAGAATGACAGTTTACTTGAAAAAGTAACGAAATTTCAAAGGCATTATAATCTTCGGGTTTGTTGTTTTTTCCAAACTGATTCGTTCTTGTTTCTGCTTCTTGTCACAGCATGTGTGTTACTATTTGTGACAAATGTGTGGCCATCATTTCTGTATGTGATGAACAATTGAATAGCAAGATATGGTATTGCAATGAAGCCTGATATTGTCACATGCGTTGTCTATTGATAGCCTGGGCCAGATCCATGTGTTTATCTTCAAATCTGTATGAGAAAGAATGGTCTGGTTGTAGAGAGAGTAAAGATTGATTGAAGGGTGTAACATGTACAGCAGGATCAGAATTTCCATGGTCATTTAAGATTGACAGAGTGATTGACTTTGAGGCTGGAAAATGTGCGTGTCCTTTTAATTACGCACTGTGATGTGTTGGTGCCATTTTGAAAACTGTATGGACTGTCATGCGTAAGCAATTATCCATTGCCCAGAATGAGACAGTCACATGTGCACATGCTGATTTACAGTTTTTAGCTTTGGAGATGTCTCTACAGGAACACAATGTGGATTTTATTATTTGTCGTATTATGCCCATTCCATTGTGTTTTCATTCCAACTCGTGACAGATTTGCTTAATCATTTAGAGCAGTGGTGTTAAAACTGTGTTCTGTGGAATGCTGGGGTTCCATGGGCTACGTTCAGAGGTTATGCAACCACGTTTTCCTTTGCAATCGAATTGGTAAACATAATTTTCATAACTTGAATTGCAATTTTTATTTTTCCTCTCATCTTTGTGCATAATCAATGCTGCGTTTATTTTCAGTGTACTGCGCCAATTATGAAATTTTGTTTTCCATAAATGTCATTTTATTTTTTAAATAAAAGTTTATATATTAAAAATTTTCATTTCTGCACCTGAAAAATACACTTTCACTTCACTTGGTTTCTGCACATACTGAGATTTGGCCACGAGGTTTCCACAGATATTAAAGGGTTTGATGACCACTGATTTAGGCGATCAATTATCTGTGCTACAGACTTTTGTTTGAAGTAGAAAATAGATTTTCTGATCATCAAGAAGGCACATTTTCTGTATTATGTGCTCTTATTTCAGGTAGGAAGCAGGTCTGTTTAACCATCTAGAGATGCTATGTTGTGTATTACTGTCTTATTGAACAAATCAGTCCAAGACCACGTTCCTGTTTATTTTTATTGTTACTGTGACAAAGCACTTACTGGTGGCACATTCTCAAAAAATACTTAACCTTATTTGCATTTACCATCATTACTTGTACTTGTTTCACCTTGCGTTTGTTGTGGTGTGAAAAGAATGTGCCAAGTGCGAGATTTGAGTTTGTAATAGCAGTGAATATCAAGACATAAAAACTCAAGAAATTATCATGGTTGCCATGACCACTTGCTCTATTGACATTGTCCTCTACTCCTGGAGGCAGTTGATCAGTATATGTCAACAGTTCTGTACTTGCTATGTTATCTGATCTGTTAATGTTGGCTTGCCAAGCTATTAAGATAAGTTGGCGTAAAGTTCTTGTAACGAAAGCCAACGAGATGTACTATTTCTCAAATATATTTGATAAAGTACTCTACATGTTTCAGACATGTCCACTGTCCATCATCAGGAGTATCCCAACACTGTATTCACACAATAGGTATTTGTCATTCTAGTTCTATTGGCATCTGCTAGCAGACAGCAACAGAACTAGAATGACAAGTACCTATTGCATGTATACAGTGTTGGGATACTCCTGATGATGGACAGTGGACATATCCAAAACATGTAGAGTGCTTTATCAAATGAATTTGAGAAACAGTGCATCTCCTTGGCTTTCATTATAAGAATATGTCACGATGCTCAGTCCTCTGAATGTCAAATTTGGCATAAAGTTGTTACTAACTGTTAAAATGAAATATAAAGAAATCTTTTTTTCATATGTTCACATATTAAACCCTTGCAGCATTTCATGCTCATATTGGAAGCAGTCATACAATAGTAGCAAAAATACACTGCACTTTATTTTGGCACTCTGTCCCAATAAATCGGTACTCCTTTGCCCATAGCCAGTCTCCCATGTTTCCCACAGTATTATGTGGGGCACTCTTACTTGTTGAGAAATTGTGTCTCCTTAATGTTGTATTTTGTTGTAACATATGAGTTGTGCGGATTCATGCTTTTCAATTTTGAGGTTCCAGCGTCCCTGTTGTGTTTTAAATCACAATGTATAAAGTGAGTGTGAAGTAGTCTAAACACAACTATATTTGGTATTTATAGCTAGCGATGGTGGGTAGCTATCAGCAACTACATGTTTCGGCCATCGTGGTGGCCATCATCAGGATGTACATATTAAAGAAGATAAACTAATACAATATGCAATTTCAATCAGCTTGATGTCAAGAACTCGGAATGTGAAGGTGTTTGAGATTGAAAAATTGCATATTGTATTAGTTTATCTGCTTTAATATGTACAACCCATTGATGGCCGAAACATGTAGTTGCTGATAGCTACCCACCATTGCTAGCTAAAAATCCCAAATATAGTTGTGTTTAGACTACTTCACACTCACTTCGTACAGTGCGATTTTTATGCAGCATTTCCTGTTTTATGTCCGAATAACGTGCACAGAGGAAGGGTCAACAAGTAAACCAAGAAAATGCCACCTTACACAACTAAAACCTGTAACTAAGGTAAAATGGGAAACAGAGCTAAACAATGTAACATGCCATACATCACAACTCCCTAGAAAATATCACTGCCCATATAATACTGCTGGAGAAGAAAAGGGAGAAAGAATACTAATTATGTCAAAGTTCCAAAATATGGTGTATTGGTACTTGAAATTAATATAAGACAGCTCCCAGTTTGAATAACCAATTATACAGGGTTTTGAAACATGTATAATGAAGTATGTGGTTGTGCTGTGATAATTCCTCAAGTTCTTACGTATCTGTATCCAGTGCACAATTAGATATCTGAATTAATGATTGAGTATTAAGATTACAGCCTTTTGGGCTGTCACACTATGTAGTTTGGTAGGTACAGCAACATTGCAGAGAAGCCTGCTTCCTCCTTATCAGAGTATAAGAAGAAGAAGATAGTGATAACTGATGTGTATTGGATCATGCATCATCTCGATAAATGAAGAATAAAATCCAATTAGATGCCACTTATTACTTTATTATGTTTATGTTTTGCTCAACATGTTTCAGGCACCATTACACCCATCATCAGGAGCTCACGACAGTAGCGTTTGGTTACCACATAGGCCTTCTGGTTCTCGAGTTGCTGCTGGTTGGAGGTTAAGTGCAGGCAGGATGGATGAGTGTCCAGACCGAAGGCTGTAACACGCGTTAAGCATGTAGCGGCAACTTGGAATCTTGTGAACCATCTCAGCATTTCCTTATAGACACAGGGAAACCAAGAGAAACCTGTGTCGAGGTGGCCGGTCACAGGACCTTCTGAATACTGACTTCTAGCCAGCAGTCCGGCATCAAAAGTAAAAACAGCAATACACACATAGTACAACAAATACACATAAGATATACACACAGGACAACTACAACAGTACACACAATACATATTAAAATACATGTACATATATATATATACACACACACACTGTAACACGACGTGTTACAGCCTTCGGTCTGGACACTCATCCATCCTGCCTGCACTTAACCTCCAACCAGCAGCAACACGAGAACCAGACGGCGTATGTGGTAACCAAATGCTATCGTCGTGAGCTCCTGATGATGGGCATAATGGTGCCCAAAACATGTTGAGCATAACATAAGCATAATAAAGTAATAAGTGGCATCTAGTTGGATTTTATTCTTCACTTATAATGATGACTCATTTACTGTAAATATGGAGGCAGCAGGTTCAGGTGAAACGTGGGTACCCTTGTACTGTGGCATGTTATTACATCTCAGAAGACCACTTACATAGACACATACATACAGAATGTATGTACAGTGCCTGAATGTGTGACACTAATGATGGAGTTGTGCTGTAGTCAGTGCTGGCACGGTGAAGACAGTGGACATCAAGAGTGATGAAAAGTGGACAACGGCCTCTCTGCAGTGTGAACTTTTGAATAGATGCAGGGGTACTGCTGTGTTAATTGTGTGCCTGATTTTGTGCACTATTTATGCTTCCATATTTTGTTGAAGCCTCAATGGTGTTATTTTCAATTTTAGTCTGTTCCTCAATTGATATGTGTTTGTGTTTTATACTATGCTGAAATGTATTCAGAATGACAAAAGGCTGGCTGAATTTACATGTGAAACACAGATTGAAAAATTATTATACACACACATCAGTTTTGGAATTTTCTGTGTTTATAAGCATTTGGGGTACTACATTTATTGTTTTATGCTTCCAGTTTGTAAAGTGTAAAGAATTATTCTGATCGTATCATTACAATACTACTATATTCTTACAAGAAGAAGTAACATTGTAACATCCACTGTTATTCTGGTGTCATGTATTTCAAGTTCTACACTTGGTGGTTGAGTCTGTCCCAGTTTTTGATCGCAGATCATTCTGTAAAATTTCAAGGATATTATGTGGCACTCAGTGAACGTTTCTGTGCCCTGAAGTTGACCAGACTTGGCACATCAGTGCCTCCATCTGAGTAACTGGAAAATGCAGTAAAGGTTCCTGGATTTATTTGGATGACATTCATTCATCCTTACTGATCTTGGTGCAGTGGAATTTAGTGATTATACATTTTCACTTTCTCAAAAACATATCAATTAATGATATCTGTGTTTTCTAATTATGTTTGTTAAATTGATGAATGTTTGTCAGGAATATCAAATTTGGTTACTGAATGATTTCAACATCACTGCTACTGTAGTGCAAAAACTGAAACAGTAGTGTGTTTGCAGTAAAAATTTTCAAAAATTCACATTCTAACTTCAGCCTGTTAGCCTGTTTGTCTGTCTGTTGGCATGTAACAACTCTACAACCACTGAACAGACTCTGCAGACCCTCATTTTGTTATTTGGAAATTCTACTAAATTTTGTTAATATATTCCAGTTGCATAAAAATGGGATACAAATAGCTGACACAGAAAACTTATATGTGTTTCTGTGTGCACTTTTATAAGTTTGTATCAGGTGAAAATTGTTTCAAACAAAATATTGTAACGGAAAGTGAAGAGAGTAGTCCCAACACCAAAAGTTTTGCTTTTTATGACAAAAAGCCTTTTTCATTGAAACTGGCAGATCTCAGGGACATGTTCAAAAAGACCTTCAATAGTGCCTGTACATCAACTGTTTTGGTATTTCCTGATCCCTTGTCTCCTACTCCTACTCAAGAAAACACAAAAGAGGACCCTGATGAACCTGAACTAGCAGGTGAAAGAGATATTCAAACAGAATACACCTCCAATTAATTGTACAGGCCAAGTTTAGGAGCAGTAACAAAAAAAAAATACCTGTAAGAACCTAGGTCAATATAGATACCTTCTGATAATATTCAGTAATTCAGCACTTGTTCAGCCCCATGTCATTCATATTAAAGTTATTTTGCTCTATATTATTTCCACAATTTTTTTTTTTTGGTAAATTAAGTAAAAGACATTAATGCTTCAGAATTGTTACATTTGAAGTTCTTTTACCGGTGATTATGAAGAACATGTTTTTATGGAGTGTGACACAGTCTGATAGAAGTTCATCAGTACTCCAAACCGTTACTAAATTTATACCAAACTACAAAGCATCACAACTGAGAAACTAGTATTGTGCATTCCAGAATTTTTAGGTTATGCATATATTTCAGAATTTATATATTCAACAGGCAACATTTGATCTCTGAGCATGTGAAGATTACCGAAGTCTCATAATGTATTTGGTAACTAAGCAATACTTCCTCCCGTATGAATTTTTATATATCACTTACGAAACTGATATGTCTTAACCCACAGATCCGCAGTTTTACACGAAACAGAAAAAAACTTGACCGGTCTGCAGTAGACCGAACACTTAACCATGTTATGTTGTTACAAAAATATGAGGATAAGCAATATTTTGGACATAACATGTTGACAGAATGTATTTTTAACCCAACTGTATAGTAATGCAGGAATCTCTGACAAATTGTGTAGGTTACAACAAATTGCCATTTCATGATTTATAGATGAACATACATTTAATTAAGATATGGTTGGACCCTCTGCTGTCACCACTGATTATTAACTTCCAAACTTTGTTTCTTTCAAGATAATTAAAAGCATGGCAGTGAACACACTAGAAATTTATCTTAGCAATTAACCAACTTGATGCACAAAATTTTTGTTTTACAATAAGGTTATTTCAGCCTCTGCATGTTTCAAGCACATGTGCTTATCATCAGGAGGTCAAAATTGCATTACACAGCCTGTGATATCATCACACCTATATGTGTGATTATACCAGAGGCACAAAAATTTTGTGCATCAAGTTGGTTAATTACTAAGATAAATATACCGAGATGTACAGTCAGCAAAACATAAAAAAAAAACACTAGAAATGTTTGAGTATTTATATATTTCTGAACTTCTTAGCCCTGTTTTTGTTATGTACTAACTTTCTTCATTACAATGTTTGCTGTTAATAGGTACTTTTCTTATGAATACGTCAGATCTCTGTATTTGGTGGTTGAGTTTGGAAGTTTTTCGCAAATACATCTTTAAATTTCATAAGAAACATTTGGTGGGGGGGGGGGGTTGCTGCTTGTTTCTAAATGCATGTGTATAACCACATTACTTAATGAACAGAACATTATCTGACTTGTCCCATTGTGCTAAATGTTAAGAATATTAGTACACAACAGTTGCTAGACAGTGCTGCTTATGTGCTGTTGCACTAGTCCAGTGCACAGCCAGTAGATTTTTATATTTTAGTATGCAATTGTATCACATTCAGTCCAATTTTTACTTCAAAGTGGAAGTTTTACAATGTTGAGTCAAAGGACTGAATATTGTGGATTAAACAATTGTATTTAATAATTGTCCAACAAGATCCGACTTATTCAGTTTATTACATTTCTGTAGTCAGCTCTACATGTTTCAGATGTTGACACCCATCATTAGAAGCTGGTACAGCTGTAATTACAGCTTCTGGTATTGATTAACTGCAATGAGTAAAATACACTGCTACTAATACTAATGTATAATTTAAAACTCTAGTTTGGTTATATTGAATGTTAAATTATACATTAGTATTAATAGCAGTGTATTTTACTCATTGCAGTCAATCAATACCAGAAGCTGTAATTACAGCTGTACCAGCTCCTGATGATGGGTGTCATCACCCAAAACATGTATAGCTGCCTACAGAAATGTAATAAACTGAATAAGTCGCATCTTGTTGGACAATTATTAAATTCAATTCAAGATGCACAGACCCGTGTATATAAAAAAAATATACGATTTTTTTTATGCCACATTGAATGTTTATAATTTATGATAATGCAGTTCAGAGGCATAATTAGATCATTTTTATTTTAAACACAGCTTTTTATGGGAATTTATTTATGATGGCAGTATTCAGTTTTCTGAATTTTAATGTTTCAGGATTGCAGTTGAAATATTTGTGCCTCTGCTAAGAGGCTGGTGTGCAATTACCTTGCTGGTGTTTAAAAACTTCCTATTCACTTCCTAAACATCATGTCAACAGATGACAGTGTTGTCACATTTATTTTTCATGATGTACACTGTCTTTTATCAAGGATTACTTGGCAGATGAGGACATTTGTATTAAACAAGGATTTCTGCTATATCTGATTTAATATTGTAGAGTGAGGTGCTGCTAGACAAGTTGCTAATGTATGCAATGCAGTGTACATGTGACATTTCTTGGGAGTTAAACAAGTCTTATTGCAAAATGGCACTGAACACATATTGTTAAACACATTATGTAGCGTACTTGCTGTGTCTGCAGTATAATATTCAAATATATTTTTAATATATTGTTTATGACTCTCATATATGTTGAAAGGTTTGTGACAGGTGTTAAGGGGCATATATTGTACATTTTCCATTGTCCTGTTTTGGTTAAAGATACGTTGTATTTCCAAAGCCAAGTGAGTTTTCGGGTCTAATGGCAGTGACTGAAGTTTCATGTCTTCTGGGATGTGATACATTGTGATCTGGATAGTGCTGTGTACCATAGCTGTGAATGCATTGTACATTTCTGTCAATCATCACATCAACCTGTGATGACAGATGAAGGGGTGTCCAAAACATGTAAACACCACATTAACACAGATGACTGCAATGAATACGTGGAGTGCGGAGTGTGGCCATTCTGACTTCATATTGCCTGCAGTAGGACATCTAAACCCATTGTTCTTCTTGACATAATTGAATGAAGTTAACAGGTTTTTGCTCCTTCTAATATAATGGAATATAGTAAAATCTCATTTAAAATATAAATTCCTAAGACTGGGTTATAAGCACCAAACAGTAGTATTTATGTAGACTTTTCAGATGTTTAAGATGGTATGTAAACTTAAAGACCAGTTATGTTGACATTGTTCAAGATTAATTTCACTATCCCATACTGAGAGTTTTGTCTTTTGCGTAACTGGGGGCTGGCTCATTATAGAATCATCAAACAGGGGCTACAGAAGGAAGTGTTGAAAATTACACACACAAATATACATGTCCCATTTGGGTCAATGGAGTGAGGTGGAAAGGACACTGCTTTACCTTCTGTTTGGCCACATATTGCATGAATGTAATGAAATGCGTGTGATCCAACTGCCTGAACATGAGCACTCTTGCATTACTGATGATGTCACCTCTGTATTAGAATCATACCACCATCCCCATAGTACTTGGAGTAAGTACCCCCCTGCTTAAAGATGAAGGCTAACGGTTGCTTCCAATATAGTAAATTACACAGTTTGTGACGACACCATACGCAAGAGTGTAGCTAGATGGTATGAGTGGTGAGGCCACCCAAGGCAGCAGAGCCCAAGGGACAAAAAAGTTAATATTTTAAATGAAAAAAAAATTCTGCACTTAGCAAATTTTAAATTGAGCTGAGTATAATGAAATAACTTGATTTTATTTAAAAGTTCACATTTACTGTTACTGATGGCCAATGTGATTACTTGCCCCATGCACCAAAAACTTCCTATGCCACTGGCTATACCATCTTTTTCCTGCCAAAGATTCTGGTATTTGTAACAGTAACGTTATTTTATGTACTGTCATAAAATTATTGAATTCACCATTGTACTTGCAGCATGATGCTTCGGAGAAATAGACAAGACAGTGTGTAGACTCAGAGGGTATTAAGTACTTGAAATACCAACTTAACACAAGCATAACGTACTGTATTTGAGAAAAAAAATAAGTAGAAGAATGATATTAATTTTATATTTTGCATTTTTAATTTTTGAAAAAGGTCTACTAAAGTTCTGAAATGGCAAGTAAAATTTTGCTTTGAAAGTCTAAATGCCATAAGTAGAAGATTTGTTTTCGATTTGCATGAGTTGACTGTTTTCACACAGGTATAATTTGGAGTCCATATTCTATGATCACTGTTTTGTAATTTCAGTGATATTACAAAATCTTGTTTGTAGTGTGTGCTTTTCATTTTGTCTTCTATATGCAGAAATTAATGCAAGAGTTTGAATTTTGAAGTTCTTACAGTAGTGAGCATCTTGTGGGTTGTGGTGCCTTGTGATTCAACAGGTAGGTGCAAACATATCCAGTGAAATGTTGGTCTTTCTCTACCAGACCACATGGTGTCACATTACAGAAGTCCAAAAACCTTGATTATTGCAAGAAATTTCTGTATTTAACAAGTCAGGTTATTGTTGTATAAATTTGCAACTGAACAGTTAATTTCTCTGGCTCATAGCATATTTAAAATGACACACACACTCTCTCTCTCTCTCTCTCTCTCTCTCTACAATGGACCCTGCTGAGTGTGCAGTTGTAATGATCTGTCTTGTAGAACTTGCTGTTCAGTGGATGACATTCTGGTATATGTTGTTTGGCAAAGTCTGTGTCAACACTTGAGAACATTATTATTTGATGTGCCAGTAGAATCAGCAAATTTATTATACTTATTCCTGTCAAATGTATGTACATCCATTTACTAAAGACATGTAGTGTCCATTCCTATAATCGGCTACTTTTAAGGTGGCTGTTCACAAACCAAAGCATATAGTGGATTATACAGTACCTGTCTCTGGGTAAGTGATTGTATGTACAGGTGTATGATGGTAATAAATGCAATAAATTTGTTTAATATCACAAAACAGGATGTGTTGCATGTTGAAGTGAAGCATAATCTTCAGTGAAGAAACATTTGGAAGCTTTTACCACAATCTGCTTGAGTAATTAAGTAATTATAATCAAATGCTGGCTCAGTTAACCAGTCATGCAAATTTTCTACTGTCACTTGTTTCTCCATAAGAGAAACTGCAGCTATCCATGCTGTAGTAATGATACAAAATATTGTTGCTTATGTACTATGTATAAAAGATATAATTTTACCGTTTCATATATGTGGAGAAATTAAAAAGTAGACCAGGAAAGAATACATATAATTTTTCACTGTTCATGAACAAGCAGATAAGTGAGTTTGTTGGGCCCTGGTTTATAATGTGTAGCTACTGTCACAGTGTGGAATTACAGGACAACATAGGCTTGGATCCTATAGTGTGTATAGCAAGAGAGGTAGTCTACTGTTGCGAGTATTAATTGGGTCATATTTCACATACTTCTTTGAGATATGTCATTCATTGTTTTACTTTTTGAGAGTTAGGCTCATTAACTTCTTCTCTGTGTGGAGGTAGGCTTCTGATACTTTTGACTATGGTGAAACTACAGAGTGATTTCCTTGTAGGAGGCCCAGAGTTTTGATCATAAATTATGTAATAATTTAATCATGAAAACAAAAACAAATACTGGCAAGTATTTGGAGGCCAAGTAACAAGGTGTGTTATGTGCCCAGTTTCATTTTCATTAAGAAATTATTGCATGAATTTGATTAATATCAGTACTCCTTCAACTGAATCACTGTCTGAAGGCTACTGAGGTTCATAAGCAATAATGCTGTTCATTCTCAGAATACTTTAAAGATAAGTTATGAATTCATGATAACTTTATAAATGTAGCACTTGGAATTCAATTAAATTAAAAAACACTGTGTGCATCTTGTAAATTGTATAAAGATTTACTGCTAAATATCATTTTCCATGACAAATATATGTCCTTTTCTTGCTGTAGTTAATAATATTCTGGTGGGTGATTGAAATAGTGGCTATAATGTGTCATTATAATTATTAACATGTAATTTTGTATAGAAGCAAAGTGAAATAAGTATTTTATTCTTTTGTAAACAAAGAGTCCTGTGGGCAGGATTATGGGGACAGTTTGCTATAAAGACATCAGTGTGTTAGGTGTTGTTCACAAATTAAATTTTTACCCACATTTTCTTGCTTAATAGTGTGAAAGAAATGTAAATACTAGCTGGAGGTTGTCAGATGTGATTATTTTTGCACTGCACAGTGAGTTTTGTGTTCATACTTACATCAGTTTTAGATACTGTAATACAGTACTTTTGAGTATGCTGTAAGCTGTGGGAATGTTGAGCAAAAGCTCCATGTTGTATAACATGGCCTTTGTAATATCTCACATACACGTATTGTTTTCAGTGTATTGCACTTACAAATATGGCGAGAGTTATCTATTTTTGTATGCCTGTTGAGGTTGTACTCCTGAATCAAAATGTTTGGAAACTTCCACACTAAATGTGTTGTAATATAATTGATTTTGTGTATTGATATACCAAATATTCACATATTATGTGTTTGTGTATATAGTATACTGCAGTGGTTGCAATTCACATAAATGTCAATATATAATAGTGGTTATGTAAATATATCTGAGCAGAAATATTAGAGTGACTGTGTAATTATTCTCACAAAGACTGACTGTTCTTGAATACATGTAAGGGTGGTTGTCATGTATGTTATAAAGGGACATTAGAATCTTCTGAAAATTAAGCCATTGGTATATGTATATTTCCTTGCTGATTATCTAGCATGTGAGTACTCCATTGGTAGTAGTTTCCTGTTTTGTGGTTGACCGAGACTTCCTTTCTCCTTCCTGTGTAGATAACATGAGATTTGGAAGTATTTAGTGTTAGATTATCATATTGCCCTTGAGCAACGTGTAATGAGGGCGACACTGTTACAGGATGAATTAAATATTATTAATGCTCATAAGCAAAACTGGAAACTGATTGTGCTTGGTGAACATGTTCTTGTGTTGTACATTGCTGACAATTGGTATTCTCGTGGCTTTTTCCCATGGCTTCAACCTGGACACTAATCACCCTATAGTGTATGAAGATCCACTGAAAGAGACAGGAGGAAGAAGCAGCTACTTTGGATTCTCTGTGATACTTCATTCAGGATTAAATCCTTGGTAAGTTTCAGCATTTTGATTGAATTATTTGCAGTGAGAGACTTTGTTGTGTGGCTTATCATGCACATCCCATCATCATTTGTTCTTTAGGATGCAGAGACGATGAAATAATAAAAGGTGAAATCCCCCATCCATCCTATCTGTCATTAGTTTGTGTCTCTGGTGCTTTATTTTGTTAACTTGATATTCAGCTACATAGCACTATTACAACACCGACTAAGAAACTAACCAAATTATCTATTAGAAATCTAAAGCAGCAGCTTACTATAACCACTGTCTGTCCATGTTTAGGATTCAAATTGGAGCGCCTCGTGGTAATGACACAAAGCTATATCCAGGTGTCAGAGAACCAGGTGTGGTGTTCAGATGCCCTATTGCACAGCCATGTCATGCAGTAAAGTTTGATGCTGCTGGTAAGTTGGCCACTGAACTGATAATCCTTGTTGCTGTATTTGATTATGGAGTACACTGTTGTAGGGAATACATCAGTCTGTGTACGTGAAGCTTTTATTTATTTATTTATGCAGAGTTATTCATGAGCTAATATCTTAAGTTCAGCAGTTTATTCCTGAGGTAATTCCCAGGCAGATATGTCATGCAAATGCTAGTCTGCGTAAGAAGTTTACAGATTTGCCATTCTGAAATGTTAAAATAATTCAGTTTAGTTCTTTATTATTAATGTGCAGACACAACAGCCATGAGACCAATTAGACAGCACAGGAAGTATAAAACAACATCCAATAATAAACTACATATGAAAATACAAAGAGATATAAAGAAGAAATCATATCCATTGTACTCATTAGATTAAGAAAATTAGCTGGTGCCTGCATATATTGTTAGCATGGTGCAGTTCAATTCAGTTCAGTTCAGCTGACACATATACAAGAATACAGCACAGTTACATGCCAAAAAACAGAAACTAGGTGAGGTAAGTGTGAGTGCTGACTCAACAAGCTAATTAATTTCTTTGTTACTAAACTGCTCACACAATAGCCAAAGGCAAGGCAGGGGACAGCACAAACATACAAAGAAAATGAAGTAACTAATCAGAAACATAACATATGAAACACAAAGAAGTAGAAATACAACCATAAAAAACTTCCCATAACAATAATTAGCATAATTAATTTACAAGCTGTTAAATAAAACACTTTCCATTGAATATACCAGTATCACTACGGATGTCATAAGCCACCAAAACACATATAGTGGAAGGCCAGTTGTGACATGTAATATCAATTTTAAACAAAGGAGAATCTCTGATATTTTGATTTGACACATGAAGGCTGACAGTTTCCAAAAGGGCATGACATTTTGAACTACTGGAGATTTTAAAAAAAAAAAAAAAAAAAAAACCATGTATATGTGACACTTCCGAACATGTAAGGTATGAAACTTTGAGTAATGTAGGACACTAACACTAGTTATATTCTAAGTGCCTGAAGAAACACTGATGACAGAGTATGTGCATAAAGTTCTTATTGATCATTCAGTTGACAGTTCATGTTCAAAATTACTATCATTTGCCTCAACCATTACATTCCTAGTCAACAGACCAGCCATGATGGTCCACAGCATTTGCCTCCCAGGTGTCAAGACTAGATTGTTCCAAATTTTTTAATGTTTATGTAAGTACGTTTTTATTTACTGTTATTATTACAGTCCACTAATGAAAAAAAAAACATTTTTAAGTCTTGAGAATCAAACTGATGTTTATGTGACATTTGTGACTGGGAATGACCTCAGGAATAATCTGATAATGTTCACACTATTCTTATAATAAAAGCCAACGAGATGCACTATTTCTCAAATTTATTTTGATAAAGGACTCTACATGTTTCAGACAGATTTACTGTCCATCATCAAGAGTCTCAATACTGTATTCACAGCAATAGGATGGAGCCTGACCTCACTAGCAGACAGGCAACATAACTAGTATGACAAACACTCACTGCTGTGAATACAGTGTTGAGACTCCTGATGATGGACAGTAAATCTGTCTGAAACATGTAGAGTTCTTTACCAAAATAAATTTGAGAAATAGTGCATCTCGTTGGCTTTTATTATAGGAATATATCACGATGCACGGTCCTTTGAATGTCAAAAGTTCAGACATGTTATATTTATTCTGTAATCATGTTAACTGTTGTGCTTTTGTCTCTGACTGAATTTAAAATTTATTAATCTGTTGTGTGAATTGTTAACAGAAAATGAAAAGGAATATGGGAAAGGACACTTGAAATACAAAGAACAAAAAAACACAGCTTGGATTGGTGGGGCGATGGACATTCTGGATGAGAAAGGAGATGTTGTTGTGAGTCCAACCAACATATACAGATATTTGAGTACCACGTTTTATTTTTAACTATGTACATTACAGGGTCTTCAGCTATGCTTGATGTTTTAGCTCAGTGTCCATGTGACAGTGATGCTACCTGCTTTGACACAAATCCTCCAACTAAAAGATAACAATTTGTTATTTATTGTCCGTCGTACACAACACTATGGTGCAAAGTTAAGTTATGCAACAATTAACAAAGCTACATGTTTCAACCCCTTTGGGTCATCTTCAGGCTTATAAAATATGGTATCATACAAGGTATGTCTGTTGTTGCTACCTACGGGATCCCGTGGTTTTTGAGTATGCTAATTATAAAATATTTTATAACTAGTGTACTGTAAACCTTGTGTGATACCATATTTTATAAGCCTGAAGATGACCCCAAGGGGTTGAAACATGTAGCTTTGTTAATTGCTGCATAACTTAACTTTGCACTATAGTGTTGTGTACGACAGACAATAAGTAACAAATTGTTTTATTGGCACAATGGGATGGAAAACCCTCAATTTAAAAGATATTTGTTACTTAAGAGTCCACAACAGTCTAATGAAAGAATATCATTGTAGCGCTAACCGAATTTACTCCTCTAAAACACGATCATAATTATGTTTTCCTAATGTAAATCATATTAATAACTGATCATTGGTTTGTTATATACTGTGCTCAGGCCTACAGTTAAAAAGATTTCCAATAGTATGTTTGCAGTAGTGGTTTGGTGCTATGGGGGTGGGGTGGGGAACATCACTCCATGCAGCAGAGTTTTCACCTAGTCTAGAAATTCCCTGCAATTTTATGAAACCTGGGGATTCATTAACACATTGGCAAGAGCCAACCACCTGTCCCTGTCATGAGTCAAATCAAGGCAATCCATCCTCTCCCTCCCACGTCTTTAAGATCCAGTTTAATATTATCCCTCCATCTACGTCTAGGTTTTCCAAGTGGTCTGTTCCGCTCAAGTGTCCCCATCATAACTCTGTATGAACCTCTCATACTCCCTTATGTGCCATGTGCCCCACCCTTCTCACTCTACTTGATTTCTTCACCCAATTAATATCTGGTGTGGACGTCAGATCATAAAGCTCCTCACTGTGTAGTCTTCTCCAGTCCCCTATTACCTTAAACCTCTTAAGCCTAATTATCTTCCCTAGCACCCTACTGTTGAACACTCCTTGCCTGTGTTCCTTCCTCAATATGAGAGACTCATGTAAAACAGAAGGCAAAATTAGTTTCACACCCATATAAAATAGGCAGAATTATAGTTTGTATATATTAAACATAATATTTTTGGATAGCAAACTGGAAGGCAGAAGATTCCGCATGAATGATAGCAAGTACTTCATGAGTTCAGTCTGCTGCTGCTTGTTTCATGAATACAATTTTGATTTGTCAGAGTACTTCCAAAATATTTTTACTCTTCCACTCTCTCCACAGATTTATTATCTGTCTTCATGTTTTGATAGCATCCTACATTCTTTTCATGAAACATAGTATACACTTATATTTTTGAGCATTTACATGTAGACCGTGGGCCAGGTAGCTCAGTCGGTATAGCGACTTGACTTAGGGCTGGACGGTCCAGGATCGAATACCGGTGGGGATGAGATTTTCCGCCCATCCAGACCGGCCCTGGGGCCCACCCAGCCTCCTGTAAAATGGGTACCGGGTCTTTCCCGGGGGTAAAGTGCGGCCGGGGCGTGCTGCTGACCACTCA
>Ga0131853_10005416_pt1 | contig 23000 bp, 17 predicted proteins | sample TergutLab28metaG_FD_92764 | JGI IMG/M metagenome (GOLD analysis project Ga0131853, IMG submission 92764) | Labiotermes labralis P1 segment gut microbial communities from Petit-Saut dam, French Guiana - Lab288 P1 (version 2) (version 2) | ecosystem: Host-associated > Arthropoda: Insects >...
ACAACAACAACAACAACAACAACAACAACAACAACATGTAAATAGATGGACTTCTGTCTTCAGCACATACTGCATATCATAGTGTGTGCAGTGTGCATGTTCTTGTTGCGTCTTTAATCCATATGCTAACCACGTAGATACGAGGTGCATTTTCAAGCTGTGCTCGTCTGCCAATTGAAATCAAACTGGAGTGTAGGCCTGCACTTTCTGTACAAACGATTAAAACCACTGTGTAAAGGAAAAAACGATTCGAAGTGTTGGAATTTCAAGTCATAAGAGCTATTCATTCTTCGGTACTTAACCTTCAAATTTCAAGGCTGCCAACAAACAGCAAGACACCACTTTTTTTTTTTCCTTACTTAGTCTCCACATTACCAAGCCCAAAATGTGACACGCTGTGAGCGGGATATGAATGGCTTCCGCTTTCAGCTGGACACCCTACACACACACACACACACACACACACACACACACACATATATATATATATATACACATACATACATACATACATACACGGCGTTGGTATAGAAATATGAACAGAATAAGACGAATATCTACTACGCTTACACGCTGTGAAGTTTAGTGAAATATTTGAGGGTGTTTCGCAAAACGTGCTAACTTCATTCTCAGGGAACAGCACTCTTCAACCATGAAGGTGAAGGCAGCACGTTCCCCAAAACGTCGCTACATTCTCTCAGACTACACACAGTCACATCCTAGAAGGCAGTATTATTTACCGCTACAGCAGTGCGAAACTCAAACTTCCCAAACGGAACATTTTGTAATCAAAAGCGAAGATGAAGGAAGACTCAAAGTCTATTGGGATGTAACGTTCTGTCGGTGGGTGTGCAGTTCACGACGTTTCAAGGGACGGTAGTGCCTTCATCTTCGGGGAGTCCTGGACTGCTTGACCCTGAAGGTGATGACACCACGATCCTTCAAAACTTTGGGAACTATCATCCAACGATACGGTGTTACAACCCAGAACACACGAATTCAGCAACACCGTTCTGAAACGCTCAAATATCTCACGATACATTTGTCTCGCATGCCTAAGCACCGTAGTCTGGAGGTATATCGTACAGTGGAGTAACGTTCCACGCGCTCTTAATCTCAGCGCAATTTGGAGGTGATAAGACACATTCACGATCCGGACATGGTAATTAGGGACGCGTCCCCAATACTTGTTGGGTAGGAAGTGTGAGTTGGTCCCAGAGCTCGATACTAAATAGAGGAAAGCGTGTAGATTCACACTCCGGTTCCTTTACCAGGGACAGGCCAAGAGGGGTGGAGGAGGAACAGTGATTTACCTCGACGATGAAGTAGAGTGTCTGTCTGGTGAGAAGTTCCACGGCAGCGTACTTCTTGCTGGAGGGTGTGAGTGTAGCGCTGCACGATTGCACTGGGGCACTCACAGTGCTACTACGCATACTGCCTACATCCCGACAGCCACTCTCACACCACGCTACTGCAGCGGCCCACTGCAACAAAACATTGTTATTTTGAAGATAAGGCACATCAAAAACAAATAATAATGATAATAATACGATAAACAACCCAGGCAATATACTATCACGTAACAATGAGATGCGTTTGATGCAACCATTGTTGCAGTGGAAAAGCAATACGTATTACATATTCTGACAATGTGTTTGTAGCCGCAGGTATCAGCATGCAATGCTCATGCGCCATATTGTCATCTGTGGCCTGCCCGGCTCGCCAGAATTTTCCCACATTACCTCATAAACGAGAGTATTTTCGAAAAAAAAAATTATTGAACACAAAATGTGCGTTTTGATCTTCTCTGCAACTTTTGTCTGAAACATGTCTCATTCTACGAAGAAATCAAAGACAGATGGTCAGCAAGTCTTCAAATAAATTACCCGTTATTCTTGTCAGATTTTAATGAAACTTGAATCTTCTCGACAAATTTTCCAAAAATACTTGAATATCAAATTTCATGAAAATCCGTCCGGTGGGAACAGAGTTGTTCCATGCGGACGGACGGACAGACAGACATGACGATGCTAATAGTCGCTTTTCGCAGTTTTGCGAAACAGCTTAAAAAGTACAAAGATCCTGATCAGAACTCAAAGCCGTTTTACTTCTTGCATATGTTTCTTGACCGACTTAACATATTACCTTACCTTACCTTACCTTACTCATTATTACTACTATTGCTTCTACTTCACTTTCTTTTATTTTTGCTAAAGAACTTACGTACACATTGTATACATGTTAAATATGTCACACGTAAAACCTCAGGGTTTCGCACTATCGTCATGCATGTAATTACCAACTCACCAACGTTTTGCATACTCATTCTATAGGATATTTACAGCCTATCGCCTCACGAAATGTTACTTGTCTGGCTGCCGTGGGCAAGTCGCTATCGGCTTCATACCGAAAGTTAACACGTTCCTATGAGCGTTGTTTTTAATACACACGTAACGTACTCACGTATTATATTTCCCTATTATTATTGTGTCATTACCTTAACAAAGGCTCAACATTGTCGTACACGATTTCAGGACACTAACGTAAGCTGCCGAAGTCCCGTTAACAAATTCGCACAGTCTGCTCGTGTTGTTGCTACTGATTTTAAGAAATGAAAATGTTTTCCAATAAATGATACGTAGTTTATCATTTTCTTCGTAGAAATCGACCAGAATGCCGAAGACTTGAACCGGGATAATCGCACGAAGCAGCAAAGAGACAGTGGCGTAGCTTGGGTTTCTTTGCGCCCGGGGCGAGTTATCACAATGGCCGCCCCTAACATAAATTACAGTTTTAAAAAAACACAACGGTTATTGATTTTTCTTCTACGTGGCTAGTAATTTCAAATTTATTAAGCGTAGAAAATAATTTTTTATTTAAACTATTCTGACGCCCGTTTTGCTGCCTCTTTGAATCCACCCCCCCCCCCCCAAACCCCTGTGTGGAAATCTCATGCGTTGCTTCCGCCCACCCCCATTTTAGGAATGAGAGTAGGCCAAAAAGAGGCGGGAGAAAACGAGGAGGAATGCTTGATGTAACACTACTTGCCTACAACCCCATCACAAAACACTAACGCAGTACATGTTCGTTCAGCAAGACCTGACTGCCTTCACAATGCTGTGGTTATTTCCTGCCGTGTCACCCGCACAGTCGCGCGAACGACGGCCAATCGCACCTGGCGTAGTAGGATCCTATCTGTGGAAGCTGTTGGTAGCATCTGCATGTCGTTCATGCCCTCTCAAATCTCACAGTTCCTAACACCGCATTTGAATACTTCGATTTGCCTACAGCTCGAGCGACTTATTTGAAACACTCCTCATTTTAATTGTGGATTTATAATTCGGGATGGGCCGGGATAGCTCAGCGGTATAGCGACTCGCTTCGGGCTGGACGATCCGGGGATCGAATCCAGCTGGGGGGGGGGGCGAGATTTTCCGCACCCGTCCAGACGGGCCCTGGGGCCCACCCAGACTCCTACACAATGTGTACCGGGTCTTTCCCAGGGGTAAAGCTGCCGGGGCGTGGCGTTGACCACCCACCCCCATCAAGCGCCGAAGTCAAGGAAAGAGTAGGGCTATACCTCTACTCCCGTTTTGGACCTTCGTGGCCTGTTCTAGAGTGAACTTTACACTTCACTTTACTTCTTAAAATTCGGGACTGAGCCTTGCGTTTCTGTTCCTCATTCATGTTCCCCGCTTTGAAGGAAGCATAGCCGAGTCCCGTACCACAGTAACCACTGAAAAGGTAATGCTACCCCTGTGCTTAATTAGGCACAATGCCACAGCGACTTACATGGAGGTTGAGGTACTGCAGACCCTTTTATGAACGGATACCTTATATACGGATTTCGGAAATAACATGCGAAATCTGGTGGTTCCGAAATTTCGGTATACAACGGGGGATATGTAAAATAGCGGTCTTGGGTGTTAAACAAGCGACGAGGCTGCTAGGTGGCAGACACGCACGCGCGCTCTTTCGTTGCTGACACTCGCATGGGGGTGTTAGGTGTAGGTAATGCTGTTAGTTATACATTACTGTATTACTGCTTTGTCGGCTTTTGAGACTACACATATTCTGAATTGGGAAGCAGCGCACAATCAGCATTATCGGGCATACACTCCTTCCATAAGTTCGTTCATAATAGGATCTAGGCCAGTGTTTCTCAACCTCTGTGAAACCGCGGCCCGGTAAATTCTTTCTTCATAAGACGAGGGCCCGGTCCCAACAAATTTACTCGTAAATACCTTAATTTTTTTTAAGTTCATACATTAAACTAACATAAGTATTAATTAATTATGGCATAATCATAAAGATTATTGGTACACTTATATATACGGTGTGGTATGTTGACAAATATAAAATTACATTTAAATTAGTTATCAATCACTGGACTAATGAAATCTTGTAGCATATTGTAGTTTCCTCAGGCGAACATCTGGGTCTGAGTTTTTCGACACATTCACGAATATTATTCTCCTCAGAATATTTCCACTATAAAACATTTATTCATGAAAACTGCTCAGAAAACTAAAATGACAAAATTCCAGAAGAACCTCTCACGGCCCGGTATAATTGATGCCAGGGCCCGGTTTCGGGCCGCGGCCCGGCGGTTGAGAAACATTGGTCTAGACTACAGATCCACGCATTAACTTCTGCTCTACATAAATATGCAAGTTCGTCTTCACGAAGCTCAATTTACCGCCGGCGAAAGGACCCTGGCATCTACTCGATAGGAGACTGGCTGGACACTCAGTAGTAGAGAAAATTCCTTTTCCTTGCCAGAAGTCGACCCCCGATGCCTCGGTCATCCAGCCAGCATAATAGCTACCACATTTCTGGCTACAATTACAGGCCACAACCTTCGCAGTGCGTCCGTGATACATGCAGGCTTTTAAACGTAGGTCGACAAATGACATTCAGAAACCCAAAACACATTAAACAGTGGAGATGTCATCTCTAGAGCACATACCAGCATGTCAGGATTAGTGATATCAGACGTTGAGGTGTGTTCATGTAATCTCAGTCGGCACCTCATGAAAACTTGGCGTTTAAGATCAGTCTTACTCAATGTTTCCCAACCAGGGTTATTAAGAGTAACTGCATTTAGATCCAAGCTACTACCTTTTTTTCTGTCCCGTAAATATGTTCATAGGCAGAGGTTCCTCGGGATACGAAAATTATTTCGGGGGTTTCTTCATGAAGGAAAGTTTTGGCAACACTGATGTAACTGCTACATAACACACACACTGACAGACATCTTTAAGCAAATACGTGGCCACTTTAGTGGTATTTAATAAAATTTAAAGAACCTTCGATACAAAAACAACTTGTATAGTTGCTGCTTTTCTGAGTTACATTCTGACGGCCTGTACTGCAGAAGTAAACGGACAGCGATTTTACTTAACAAGTAATTCAAATGATAAATCACGCTAAACTTCTGAAATTAATAATAAATTTTCGGCTGGCTTCTTTGATTTGTTATTTGTTAATCAAGGCGTCCCTATTTAAAGCTTTATTAGAATCGTCTATCAGCATGGGTTGAATTTATATCGACTGCATACACACATCCCCACCTAGGGATTGCAAGACCTTGACGATGGTGGTGGGGCTTGTGTGGTCTATTGAGTCACGGAGCTATGCTGGTGGTAGCGTAGCTACTGGTAGGGCCTCCCATGCCATTGGTCCGTGACGAAGACCCAGATTAAGAAGCAATTCTATCGGTCCTCCAGGATTGCTGGGGATTGGACGTAAGGCTCACAACTTGCTCCGGAAAAAATATTGTTACGAAATCCAAAGAAGCAATGGCCGAACTGTCCGAAATACGACGACCTATGAAACGATTTAAGGGCCTGAGAATTGGTTCGTGGAATGTTTTATCCTTATACCGATCAAAATCATTACAGAAGGAAGAAGACAGAGGGGCAGGCCGAAACTAACATGGGAAGATGGTGTAACGGAAAATGCCAGGAATTTGGGGGAAAGAAATTGGAGGAATGCTGCAAGAAATAGGGACAGCTGGCAGAAGCTTCTGAAGAAGGCCTTGGCTCAAAAGGGGCTGTTGTGCCAATGATGGTGATGATGACATACATACATATAAAGGACATTTGTATTCCACGCACAAAATCCTAGGGCTTGTAGTTGGGCTGAGGGTATTCTTCAAGAAATCAGTTCCACTACTTCGTGTAACCTCTCACGGAGTGGGACGCTGATGTAAAGCTGTTGTCCCACTAGGATTCGCAAACATCCCCTCACTTATCTCACTGCTTCCATTTGCATATTCTGGAATCTGTGCCAGGTTCCACGTGGTTGGTCATCACCGAGATACATGCACATGCATGTACCGCTGGGACGTACGGTCTGATAGAGGGGCGGAAAATGAGCAAAGTCTTTATATCCTATCGTAAATAATGCTATATGGCTTGTAACGTTTTCTTCAATGGCAGGAATGAGGTTTCAAAACGTGACTGCAGACGCCATACGTAATTGGCGGGGAAAACTTTAATAGTGCAGAGGTAACACTGACACACTATGACGATGATGAGGCATTTCAGTATTAACAAGACAGCTACAACAAATGTGCAGAGAGTGACGACAACCACCGACTTCATTGCACAACTTGCAGCGATCCACGATTGAATGTGGCATTCGCCCGAAAATACCGGTAGTAGTATTATGCTGTCATATGCCGCCTGTATCCTGAGCAGTTTATCTCCTCCCTGCACTACAAGCTCGAACAGGAAACGTCTATGAAGGGCCCAGACGAAAAAGTGAGGGAGATTTACGTTGGGTGGGCGAGCACTCTCACGCAACAACCGCTACGCCCAATCCATCGCGCTGGGTAAACAGCGTTCAGGTATTCTCGTGATTTAATGCTGAAATGGTGCACCGTCGTGCATGAACAACATCCTTCGGCTATCGTCTAGCGGCACATCCTCCTCCGTCAGGTCTAGAAGTGACTTCTTCGAAAAGTCTCAGCGACACTAGCGCCTTTATTTCCGAAACTCAGTAGCTACAGCAGTCAGCAGTAGCCAGAACTCCAGCTCGTACATTAACCACAGCAACCACAGTCGTGACAACACTGTGCGAAAATACGAGTAAAAAATGCTGTAGGCAGTTATGTCCTCAAAGCTACTCGGAACGGGAAAGAACGAACAGAATATCAAGGTACAAGGAAGGCATGCACAAAATATCTCTTCCGGTAAGGAATGAAGCTTTACAACTAATTAGAAAAAGTGCCTGTTACAGGAGTGCAGGAAAAGTAAACCCTTGGTCGCGAAAACCCACACGCCAATTATCGCCTTCTAAAAATGTGATGAGAGGCACTTCTTAGCTGCAAGGCATTCGTGTTCCATCTGCTAACCAACTTTCTATCCAATTCTATCGCTAAACCTCAGATGCGGTCTCATTTGACAACTTTCTCAAATATAACACAATGCAGTAAAGAAACACTCTGAATTATATAAACAACAAACTCCATTTAACAAACAGAAATCCAGCCATATCTTTAGCTAATAAAGCCTTGTTCCTTCGTAGCAAAAGGTAAGCCTTTTCAAGTGAACCGCCATTCGTATTATTTGTAAATTAGTCGTGTGCTTCTGCCGTTTGTTACAAAGAGGGAGCATCCGGAATTCTTGCGACATCATTCATGGACATGTACTTTTTGAACTTGCAGCTGACTCTTATATCCGCACATGAGAAATTAATCGAATTAAAGCTTAGGGAGTATCTTTATTTTCATCAGCGACAACGTAGAAATATGTCATTCAATACCGCTAAATGAAATTAAAGAACATTAGTAAAATCTATCATAAAAGGGCAAACGATGAACTGGTTAGGTCACCTAGAGAGAATGGAGGAGGATAGAATGTCCAAAAAGATCTTCACTGAAGAACTGGAAGGGACGAGAAGAAGGGGAAGATCCAGGAAAAGATGGAAAGAGGAAGTAGAAAGATATTCAAGTGCTGGGAGTGAGAAGATGGAGAGAGATGGTGGCAGATAGGAAAAAAATGGAAGGACAATGTTCGACAGGCCAAAGCCCACAGTGGGCTGTAGTGCCAATGGAAGAAGAAGTAAAATCTATCAATAAAAACGTGAACTTCATGTCTGTAGACATCATAACTGAAGGCCTACTAGTGACTGCAAAATAAATTGCCGAATTATACAGCCTTATGTCATTATATATATATATATTTGTAAAAGGTAAAGCAGTCCCGTTACAGGCCCGGAGGGGCCCAGGGGGTTCCAGGAAATTGAGGTTCCCAGATTTCGTGACAACGGCACAGGATGATGGTAGGTTGTCAGCCTTACGCACCGGCCGCCTTTACCCCAGGAAATGCTCCTGGTACTCATTTCTGTTAGAGGCTGAGTCGACCCCAGGGCCATAGTGCGATCGGAGGAATTTTGTGTCAATGAAAAGTCCAATGACACCAGCTGGGATCGAGCCAGCGACCTTCCGATTTGTAGCACAGCACCTTAGCCACTGTGCTACCGCGGTCCCCCTATGTATATTTGTAGTTTAAATTTACTGTTGCAGGACGTTTACTACCTTGCAAGGTCACATGGTCATCCGTGTCACAGCAGTACATTACAAAGTTCAGTTTTGCGCCGACGATGAAAGATAAACTAATAACAAACATTACAAACACAGCATCGTATTGAGCACAGTAATTAACCTAGCCACTAAACACAGGGAGCCAGCTTTATAATCCGACAGGTTTTCTCGCCATTGGAGGTCGAGTGAACCCAACGAAATTGCAGAAGAGGAAAATCTGCACTCTTCTCAGGAATCAACCCCGACAGTCTAGTTCGTTACAGCCATTTTTAAACACTTTCGCGAAATTTCGAAAAGCGACTATTAGCTTCGTCGTGTCTGTCTATCCGTCCATCTGTCCGCACTGAACCACTCGGCCACTGGACGGATATTCATGAAATTGGATATTTGAAAATTTGTCGAAAATCTGTCCAGAAAATTCAATTTTCATTAGAATCTGACAAGAATAACAGGTACTTTACATGAAGACCAAATACATTTATAATAATGTCTCCCTGAATTCTCCTTCTAATGAGAAATGTTTCAAACACGGTCGTACACAAAATCAATACACAAGCATTTTATTTTCAGTAACTTTTTCCGAAAATCGTGCCATTTATGAGAATAACGTGGAAAAATGTGGTACAGCCGAACAAGCAACAGATGAAAATATAATACGGCGCATACGCTTTGCATGCTGGATAACTAAGGCTACAGACAAACACACAGAATGTGTAATAATTCTTGCTTTTGCACCGTAACAACGATGAGCATGCCTCAATGTTACGTTAATACCTAACTTTCCTGTTGTAATGGCTAAGCCATATATTAGAACACAAAACAAAGGGAAATACCTATTCATGCCTCGTGTTATGTACAGCTACACTATCACCCAACGGAAGTTGGCAAATAGCCGAAATATAGTACACGCCTAAAACATATAAATGCGACACTTCAGGCTTTGCAATATTATATATGATTAATTATCACAGCATTAAGACATGTGACAGTGGAGGTAAAACTCCAAGCATTCTTAACCTCGAAAGTAGATGAAGGTGAATGGTCATCTTCACACCCCAACCACTTTACTTCAAGAGTAGTTGCGCCTGGTAACCATGAACAAAGTAAAGTGGGTGTGCCCCAAGCCTAGACTGGACGCTCTAGACGATATATATTTCTTGCTCCTGCCGGGAATATAACCTCACTTCCTCGAACGTCCAGCCCTAAACCTAGTCTTTATACAGACTGAGCTACCCCGGCATGACCGGCCACTGAACCAGCGATCGAACTGCAGTCGCTTCACCTAGAATGTCAACATCAGAAATCAACACCAACAAGCGAACTTTTTTAACCTCTTCTCAAATGCATTCCACCGATACTCTGGTAACCAACTGCAAGACCACAACCCACATTGTTAGCTATAATTAGATTGAAAATAACAAAACATTAATTATAATAAAATAAAGGTCATAAGTCCAAGAGATGCCGATTCTGTCGGAACATTCCGCCAACAATACAATGAAGAAGACCGATTTGCACGTAGTAGAAGCGTCACCAAGCACACGGAGTAGAAAAGTGAAGATCGGTATGCAGAGAACAGAAAAGCGACGAAGATCCTTTACGAGATATTACAAAAATATTTTAGTACCGTACAGTATCTTCAAAATCTCCTTTACACAGCTTAGTCCATTGCACACAAGCAAGCAAGTCTCCGCTTCAAAAACTTCACGGTACGGCCAGACGCTGCTCTCAAGAACTGTGCGACCATTCAGTTTCAGACGTTGCAGGGGATTCAATCATTCATTAGGTCCTCTGTCTTACGACAGGTCCAGAGCCTCTTCCAAAGCGAGCTCTACACAGTGTGCGATCTAGGGCTCTCTCTTTCAATTTCCAGTGCCCTCTTTTCCTTAAGATTATCCAGTAGCTGTAAAGAATGATAAGGCCAACTGAAAACAGACCTTAGGAAAATAGATTATGGTAATACGGACTGGATTATGTGGCCTTTGTGCAAGATTCAGCGACTGACTTCTATCCATGGTATTATAATCTCACGTACACCTAATTACACAGTCAGTTTTCCGATGAGTTGCAATTTATTTTCACTCCACCAGAGGCGAGACACACCCATCGGCAACATATGGCAGATTTCGTCACGACAAACATTCCTTCGCTACCCATACTAACACTCCAGAATGGACAGTACCTTACTGTGCAATACGAAAGAAGTTTCATGTGGTGTAACATTCAAACTAAGCGTAAAGTAACAGAGGCTGCCGTAAGACGAAGTCGTGGCGCCACAGAACAGCAAATTATACTTCCAGAACGTACAATCTTCGTAACATTTAAGACTACCCGAAAGCACTGAAGGTTTAAGCGCAGGGTTGGAACTCGTTTAAAAAGTTTACTTGTTTTGCTTTAAAAAAAAAACATTTGCGAACGAAAAATCAGTCTGCCGCACTGTAACTCCTACAAAATTCCACTCGCATTTTCTACTTGTCGTAGCAGCAAAGTCACAAACGTACAGCCGCAGTTACAAAAGATACAACATAGAGCAGTCGCAAGTGGTAACGCTTCTGGCTTGTATTCACAAGGTCCCGGTTGATATCACGGCTGGAACAGAATGTTCTTACCGTGCGCCCAGACCGCTCGTGCTTCAGCTCCAGCCCCTGTTAGTACATGCGGACAGTTACGAGCCCGGACCCAAACAACACGATACACGGAAGCCGTGGTTTTGAACGGATCATCTCGGATACGCTGTTTCAAAAAGAGACAACGACGAGTACTGTTACTACTACTACTACTACTACTACTACTACCACTACTACCACCACCACCACCACCACCACCAGTACTCGTCTTGCTACCACCACCGAAAATTCCACCATGTTTCCGTTAATGCTGGGAAAGAACGACGTAACGCATTCACTTTCTTTACTTTTGCCTGTGTGTATCTCAACAAATCACACTTTTGATGCGTGGCCAAGCAAACCGAGAAATTTACAGACTGCTGCTATAAAGACCATTTAGGTTATGTTTCTTATTGTGATAAGACACCGCTGATTTTGTGCACCTATAGAACCAAGTTCCAACCCCATGCTGTGACACAAGTGAAAGAAATTCACAAAATAATAAACAGGCTGCACTCCGTGTATGATGTCTTATACACAAAATTCGACCAAGCCTTTATCCGAAGCTATACGGATTTTGTGTAATTTATACACCAGATCGATCCGGCTCAGAATAGGGACAGGTGGCGGGCACTTGTACATGCGGTAATGAACCTTAGGGTTCCATAAACTGCGGGGAATTCCTTGACTAGCCTAGAACCGGTTAGCTTCTCAGGAAGGACTACGCTCCACGGAGCAAGTAAGTAAGTAAGGAAGTAAATTAGTTATGCAGAAAATATCTTAATTTCCACCAAAGCCAATGATTGTTTCATGCGCCACGATATGGAGTAGACCTTTCTCAAATTCGACGAAATACACCAGCTGCACATGTTGGGACTACCGACAGGATTAGAATACCAGAATGCCGTATTGCTGGCTAGTCAGTGCGCATGCGAAAGGTTCGGCGACCGTCTACTCACTTAAGGTTTTGCGTGGTTTTCCTCTGTCCTAGAGCAAACGCAGAATTAGTAGCCAAATTCCACGATATATTTTGTGCTTCTCAAGTAGCAAGCCCCCCCCCCCCCACAAATCCTAACACCGAAATTCAGCCACTGTACAGTAGTTGCTCAAATTATTTCTGCCGTTTATTTTTTTTTTTATTTCCCCTAACAAGGAAGCTTTATTGCATAAAAACTCTGCATCCGCCTTCAGGTCCAACGGCAGCTGCTGTCCTCAAGCAAAGAACAAGACACTCTGTCCATTTCACATCAATTTGTCTTCAAAAGTTGAAAGCACCCACAATTGATGGGTACGTAAAAGGACCGAAATCAGAAGAGAAATTCCAATGAATGTATACATATACAGACTAATTAGTCGTCAACGAACCCTGTGCAGCACAGTCCTTCAGAAGGAACTTACTGCCGCTCAGCAACTAAAGAAATTCATAAAACCGTGTACTTGTGAAGCAAAGATCGTCTTAGTAAAGCCTGCGTACTACGCCATGGTACACACCTTTTGCGACTGTGTTAGTTTCTATACGCTCAAACTATTTATTCGGATAATTCAGGTTGTAATTTCAGTGAGATTTCAGTTCCGTTACTGGGTTTTATACGTGCGTGCTACTTTTAATTTGCTAAATTTTTGGCCTGCAATCGGCGTCAATGCATGCGTCTCCACACTCTTGGTTACACGCCTGTCAATGTTTTTGTTTCCTGTGCAGTTTGCAGATTTGGTCTTTTTTTTCAGAAGCCGTTTTCCGCGATCTTTGTTATTGTGTGACAATAACTTCAATCTTTGTCCTAGCTTAGTGGTAAAATACAGTCAATGCAACATACACAGCTAGCAGGTATTTTTTTTTTGAAAGGTGGTTACTGAATCCGTAAGAGTCGCGTAACATATAGGGCTTTTAAAAATGTAGGGGCTCATATTTCCTTCCTGTTTCTTCATATTCAAACACCTCGAAAAATTAGTCCACTATTCTCTTCTACCCTATCCTTGAATTTTTTCGTTTCGTATGTCCTATTCAAGCTGTTTATCAGTGTATCAACCTAAATATTTGGATGATATATTAATTATTTATCACTATATTCATCTTTGTATCTTCATTCCTCTTACGCCTGTTCGTTTTCGATCTTTCTTTCTTTTATTATATATACATATAAATAAATAAATAACTGACTTTAGTTTATTGAATTTTAATGTCTTAAACAAGTATATTCGACAAACATGTGGAACATGAGATTGGGCAGTACGTGTAGTCACAAGGCCATGTTATGTTCTCGCCAGCGGTTGTCTGTTCTGCCGGTGTCCAAGAAAAGGAATGTCAGGGATAACGCCCACACTTCAACTACATTCACATCCAAAATGTAAATTGCATTCGCATCGCAGTGTTATGGAAACTATTTGCCGTATTACCTTAAAACTACTTACGACTGGAATAAAATAGTTTTAAGAAATTATTCAAAGCAGCGTCACATTCGTGTTGTGCTTGTAATCAACGTAACAGCATGCTGGTGCTTTTAAGAAACATTCTCGGTGGGACAGAGTCCTTGAGACGCTAACACACACTACGTTAGTCAACAGCCTCACCTTGTATGGAACACAAAGATCCACAAATACACACACAAGAGCCCGCCACCAGTCCATCTCCTGAGTCAAATGAACCCAGTCCCTATAGCACTTCTTTCATTTTAATATAATCCTCCTATCTAGGCCGACGATTTTGAATTCTTTACAAATGTTCGGGAAAAAAGTCGAACAGATAAAGTAGCAAATCGCTAAACAGAAAAGAGTACATCAACTGCGGGGAGTCTTCACATCACTGGTGCCCCTTTCCTTCCCGATTTTTACATAGTAAAGACGGGACGAGCGGTACAAAAATTGGGAACTGCAATGTATAACAAAGTTTTGGTAGGAAACTCGAAGGTAAGTGACCACTATGAAGACCTATGGGTAGATGGGAAGATAATATTAGAATGGATCTTAAACAAGTAGAATGGGAGAACGTTGACTGGATTCATCTGCCTCGGGATATGGACAAGTGGCGGTCTCTAGTGAATACAGTAATACACCTTCGGGCTCCGTAAAATGCGGGCAATTTCTTGACTAGTTCAGGAAGTAGTACCGATTCAAGACGGAGTCAACTTCAAGGACTTAATAAGTCAGTCAGTTGGACAGTCTCCTTTGGAAACCAAGCAAGCTCATAATTCCTCACTGCAGAAATAATACAACCCTACAAAAAAAAAAAATAAGAATGGTCTAGACGCGGTTACAAATAGCAGCCGACGTCATTACTTGGGTCACATGACAATTATTTACTATTATAAAAACGCCCTATGTCTCACTGTGTGGTAAACTGCTAGTCATTCATGCAGATAAAAAGCTACACAAATCCAAAATACCTCAGGAACACAGGAAACACGACAAGAGTTAGAAAAAGGAAAATCTACTGTGTCGCACTACAAGACGTGTTGTCTAGGCCGACGTACATTTACAATGTCCTGGTGACAGAAACGCAGACAAGAAAGCAGACGGACGACTGGCAGCTTTATTCTGCAATGCAACCACAGTAGAAGCTAAAGCACAGCTCCGTCTCTAGGATGATAATATCAGGCAGTAACATTACCTTCTGTCTATCTCGATCAAACTGAAGTTGAATGTCTTTCTTATCCGTTATTTTCAGTTACAGTGAGATTCTTTATTTATATTATCCATTATGGAAGTATTCAGCATTTTTTCCGATCGAGAGCTCTCTCTGAAACTCTTAATCCGCACAATAAGGCTCTCTGAACATGCAGATTGGTTTTTCTCAAGGCATCTCTGCCTTCGCCGGGACGAGCACAGTGCCACGCAGAAAACCCGCAGGATACTTATAACGGAAAATAAACCAAAATTTTGAAACACAAAATTGCTTTTGCGAGTTTATAGAATTTCGTAGAGGTGTGAATGAGGTATGATATTGTACTTATTTACTGCTATTTGGTTTCAACCCGGTGGCAGTATCAAATTTTCTGCGATACGATGAGTATCGATATCGAAACTTCGGGAACCAAATACCCAGTGACGTAGAATACGTCATATAAATGCTTTCCCCTACCTTGCAATGCTGATAGTGTACAAACATGTAAACCCTGTTTCCATGACAGTCGAACTGCTCAAGGAGCACCATATTGTCGTTACCACCACCATGACAGCGGACATAACAAGTTCCTTACTCATTCCCAAACAACACGCCCTTAAAGAACTGACGGAGTCTAATCTAGGAAGCCACACCTGCTCACTGTCGGTACTGCGAATGTAATAGATTGAACTACACGAGTGGCATTTATACGTATCTTAGGAGGAAGGCAAGAGAATATATTAATGGTTCAGGTTGGTCCAACTTCTTAAATTAGAAACGAGATGGTGTTCACAAACACAACTAAATTCCAAACGTTTTTTTGGAATGAAATACAAGGAAAACATCGTGTACTGTATAAAAGGCATGTCACATCCATCCATATAGGGTAGACCGACCATTAATAAAGTCCTATCAAAAGAAAAGCAATAGGGTGTTAAGATTTTTAGGTTTTCAGGTCAGTAATTACTCTGAATGCCATGTTCTGGGTTACGACACCCATATAGTCTCGTAAAAGTATACAGGCGTTTCAGACACAAACGTTTCGGTTTTCTTCACTCTTTCTATTGGTCTGGACCAGGTCATTTTCCCCCTCTCTCCCGTCTTTCTGATGAAGCACCTTCCTTACAATTCACCTGTATCACCCAACCACAACCCCACTCTATTCGCTTCGACTCTGAAGAAGAAGGCAACATTTTTTTCCAAAATGTATATCCATCTCCAAAACTACACTGCGTCATAACAGACAGTTCCTCAATCAGTTATTTAATTTACACATCATCCAACGCATGGAAAACAAAACGAATATTATTTCAAAGCAATTATGTAGAATCACTTTAATTGCATTTCAGAACTTGAAACTTCCCCATATCACAAAGTATAAATCACTGCTGAGGAAATACAGGCTTCATATATTGGTATTGCAACACATATGCACCTACGTCATGACACAGTTGCTGCACAGAACCGCTAGAGTGTAGGCCTAATCAGGGGCTGTGACAGTATGGGTATCATACACTTCTTCACATCTGACTGTGCCACCTTCTTGAAAGAGGGACTTTAATACTCGTAGATGGCAGATGATACTGACACAGAAGACTGGGAACATTTTTCACACAGAACGCGCGCGCGGGTATATCCAGCGAAGCAGGGCACGTTGAAAACCCCCGTTGAATATTTTCACGCTTGTATTTTTACAACAGGGTCCTAAACTCCCCTAAACACCATCAGAACACAATTTCAAAATATACGAATTTAGCAATGCACCTCCACATGTTTCGACTTCTAAAAATTAATCATCATGAGGATGAACAAGTTTTTAGCGTCTGGCGACAAAAATCTCGTACATACTTATCAATAAACTGATAAATCAGAATAAAACTCGATAAATAAAATGTGTGATTGAAGAACTCGGGTACCTCAGTCGCTAATACTTGAACCAAAGTTTTATCCAAACCGTGGGTCAGTGAAGACGCTTTTGCAAGCCTTGCAACGCGTGTGCCCGTCCATTGCAAGCTTTACTTGTGCGAATATGGACAGTGCTTAAATGCTAAACAGTTTTGCGGTGTTCCGTTGCGTCAAGTCCTGTCATATGTAACTAAAGTAGCACTTCATACAATACGCTCACTGCTACCCACTGCAGAGGACTGAGTATCGTTCTGTATTTTTTCCTTGCTTCACTAGACCTGAAGCGAACACCCAGATGTAGATGGCAGAGAAACAAACTTATTAATTGGCCTCAGAGAAATAATGTGACAGCGTGGCTCAAGACAAGGTCATGTGTCGGCCTCTTGTGGAGACGGTAATGAACTTACAAGACTGCGTGTTTAGATGCGTGCACGATATCAGTAGGGTCAATAAGCTACTGATTCAAACTGTAACGAATATTCAGTTTCCGTAGGCTTGGAATTTACTGACTAACCTAGATGAATATTAGCTTCCTACGAAAGACTCTGCATCAGTGAAGTTAGCAACAGTTGTTACTAAAAGTTGCTTGGTTTGTTTATTTGTTTGTGAATTAATTAATCGCAAGAAGTTCCAGGGAATTACAGCTTGTTCAGAACAGCGGAGACCAACACAAGGCTGCAGGTGAAACGAACAATGAACAGGAGGTGCACTAAGAAGATTTCATGGCATTTCAAAGAACCCATTTCTTCCGAGAAGTGTCGATGCTAATGTTCTGCTATACTATCATTATCGAATAGTTTAATAGGGAATTTCCGAGGCGTGTGCACTCCCTGCTTCACGACTGGGTGACCAAATGTACTGCTGCTGTGGCCGAGCAAACTTACAAAACTTTGAATAAACCAAGCTGTAAGACTATGAGGATTACACACATATATTACTGACCATTATGTTTTATATTATGGTCGAATGGAAACATACATCATACCCTGTCCTTAGCAGTATAAGAACTGGCAAATATTCAAGTGAAGACTGAAGAATAAAAACCAACTAGATGCCACTTATTATTTCATTGTACTTTATACGCTCAACATGTTTCGGGCACTACTATGCCCATCATCAGGAGCTCGCGACTATAATGTTGATATCCACATTGGTCGTTTCGTTCTTGGTTTGCTGTAGGTTGGTGGTTAGGTGCGGTTAGGCTGGAGTAGTGTCCGGGCTGCAGGCTAAATCACGACTCGTGCTTTAGCCTGCAGCCCGGACACTACTCCAGGCTAACCGCACCTAACCACCAACCTACAGCAAACCAAGAACGAAACGACCAATGTGGATATCAACATTATAGTCGCGAGCTCCTGATGATGGGCATAGTAGTGCCCGAAACATGTTGAGCCTATAAGAAGTACAATGAAATAATAAGTGGCATCGAGTTGGTTTTTATTCTTCAGTTATCACAATGATGCACAGTCCAACAAACATAAAATTCAAGTGAAGCTTCTGGGAAGGCACGGTGACTACATCCTCCTTGTATGCAGAAATTAACCTGAATGTATCCTGAAAGTGGCTCGAAACAACAAGCCTATAACGTAGGTTTCCTTAGAAATTTCATGTCAACTCTCAAGCTTAGTTTTTCTCATACCTTGAACCATTCGCATTATTTTACACCACGAACCTTGAACCCCACATATCTTCATTTCTTTCTACTTCAAACAAGTCTGGTGATACGTTAATGGAGACTGCGACAATGGTAGGAAGACTGACTGACTCCCACGAGCAGAGTGCGTCTTGAGAAATGAATAATCCTTGGGAGAGTCAAGAAATTCTGCCGCATCTTACGGAATTTCAACGTTAATTACCGTGTTCACAACAGCTTGCCAATTGACCGTATACTGCAGCCGGACATATCCAAACAAGTTCCCTACAATCATCAGCAGGATTCATTAGGCCTGACGGCCTGTTCCGAACCCAGTTCTAAATACACGGTCGTTCCATCCTTGTTTTTTCCTCCCCTGGGTCCAGCAACTTTCTGGGTATAATATCTGCAGATATTCTGGACACAAGTTGAAAGCATTTTGATCATATTCCTTTCGTTTTCTTATTGAAATTAGACATATTAAAAATCCTGTCCCATGATACCCTTTAATATTTTCCTCCAAATTACGCACAGGTCTCCCAAGTGGCCTCTTCTCCTCAGAGTTTTCAAACAAACATTTTCCAAATTTCTCACTCCCACATCTTGCTACGTGCGTAATTTTAATAGCCGAGTGTCTACTGGCTTCTCAAGAATGATTCTGCTCCACGGAATTAGTGTCAGTCAGTCAGTCAGTCAGTCAGATATTTTTACAGACTATGCACTGGCAAAAATCCTTCGCACACCATAACGAAAAATTAAGGACACCTATATTACCACAGCACATAGGCTAATGGAAATATCAAAACAATCCAAATTCCAGTGACTGATTAATCTGTGTAGGAAGATTTTTCTCCAGCTATAAAAGAATTACTCGTTCGAATTTTACGATTCAGAATTAAATCTGAAACCAGGTAAGTTTCCAGAGGATTGGCATGTCGCAAACGTCTGTTTCTCCCACAGTACACGACAACGCAATGTATAAAGAATGTGATGATTGAAGAACGAATTCCTTATAAATTTTAGTTATAATTCCTGACTAGATTTAGTGGTGTACAAGAGGTTAGGTGGGACAAAGAGGGCACTGCAAGAGCAGAAGATTATATATTTTTTCTATAGAAAAGGAAACGAAAATCATCAACCGGGAACAGGTTATTTTGCACAACACAGAAGAGGATCAGCAGCTAAGCGAGTACAGTTTGTTTATGATATGACATAATAGTTCAGTGAGGTCGCTGGTATAACATGGTTTTGAATGTGCATGCACCAAGTCAGGAGAAAAGTGATGATTCCAGAGACAGTTCTTTATGACGAATCAGAGCACGTTTTCTATAATTTTCGTAAGTGCCGGTTAGCTTCTCAAGAAGGACTCTACTCCTTGGAGTAGGGAAGTATTCCTACATGAATCTAGAATACGAATATAGTATCTCTGATCAATATAAAAACAACGCACTTTCCCGCAGTCCCATCTCTTATCAAGATCAACGCTACGAGCACTAAAGCACCCAAAGTATTTGATATTTACATCTAATGCAATTAAAAATCAAAGCTACTTCACTTTAAGAACGGTTGAAACACACAAATGTATCATATTCCGGTGTATCGTTACGGAAGGAATGACTTGTAACAAGTCGGAGAATTCTCAATAAGAAAGGAAGCGTTACTATTGCAATGCATCAGTCAGCACACACATTCTATTTAAGAATTGCATCAACAAGTTAACATACTCTTCTGATCTTTCTAGCACATCAGAAGGGATTAAATGTTCAAAATGTTATAGCGGTTAGGATTTAGGTGGCAGGACAACGTGTCAACTACACACCTTTCTTATACCAAAATTGCTGGTAATGAAACATGTACAGATTCTGCCAGCACCACCTCATCAATATGCACATTAAAGTAATTCTCAGTACCCTAACCGTGGCACTAATGATACTGACCCCGCTTAAGAGGTTATAACCACCAATCCTCTCTGAAATCCACATCAAATTGCTCCCATGCGTGGTGACACAGGTCCAGTTCGAATTTGCATACAAAACAAGAAATAGTATAGCGATCTGTAATGCAAACACAGGACAATTAAAACGAAATAAATAGTTGAAAAAAGTAATAGAAATTAAAATAGGCATTTATTACTGATAGCCGATCAACACATGATTTTTTAAAAATATTCTTGCAAAAAAGAAATGGACATAAATTTTGTGACGTGAAGTGGCAAAAACCGCATTAACATCTGGACAGTCCCATTTATGCTCGATGACTTGATGAGGATTTAGATCACCCCGGACACGAAAGTTGCGGCTGGATGACTGTGCCTCTCAAGTGACTTGTGTCCTCGTCGACGAAAGCAAAATCCGACCCACCTCCCCATCACTTCCAGTTTCTCTTGAAACTCACGAAGCTCGTATCGCTTGCGATTGTGTTTAGGTTTTAACGCCTGCACTAACTACAACTTGTAAGCTTACAGAGACACAAGCTTCAAGAGAACTTACCAAATTGTTGTTTGAAGGAAAATGCACTCACAGCTACCACTGTCAGTTTATTTAAGTGGGTTGTAATAAAGCTCTTTCCTTACTTGTACTTCATAGCAGGGACGCAAAAGCCACATGGTCTCTTCCTTTGCAGATATAGTGCTTCTTCCCAAAACCGTCGAAAAACTCCAATAGAACGCATATGGGTGAATCTGTGTCCACAGACTGAATGCCACAAAATGCCTCTTACTGTGCTGAAACCATTTTCGCAACATTTGCGCCTTCGGCACAAGGAAAGGCAATTAATTTCCGACTGGGATTTAAGAAACAACATTCAGAGTTTACATACCAATCGGGGCATAAGAATTTAATATCAAGTGTACAATTGCCCTTTCACCAGAATATAAACTCATTTACTTCATTCTTAAATGAATTGTATATACGAGGTTTAGGATTTAACCAGTTCCCCCACAATCAAGTATTTTACTTCAGAGATGGAGAGACTTACAATCGGAAAGCAGTATGTTTCCCATTCTCAGACGGAACTTAGACCACCTGAAAGACTCTCGCGGTTTTACCAGCAGTTCTAGACTGGGCGTGATGGATTAAAACAAGCTACAATACAATCGTTTCCTCTAACGCTGTTTCCAGCTGTGTAAATCAGTGGTCTTCCTTCAGAGGTTTAGTATGTATGGAATCCTTCTCAACAAATCCGAATTTTCGCCGAAAACTTATGAAGTAAAAGTGTAATTTTTGAGTGAAAATATGAAATAAAACTTTTTAAAACATAAACTTTTATTTTGAAAAGTAAAATATTTAGGCATAAATACGAAAAAATAAATTTTGTTTCTGGTGACACACTAAAAACAAATACAGTGCCATGACGGACAAGGATGGAGATGAAATCGTTTGGTAATGTTAGTGCGTGGCACTTATGTCTAACACAACTGTTTTATTGGCTATTATAAGAGGTTACAACTACATGTTTCGGCCCTATCCTTGGGCCATCTTCAGGTTGTATCACGAGACTTAGAGTAAGCTATATTAGCATGCTACCTATTGGCAATAGGGTTTTTTTTTGGAGAACTCTCCTTATTGTTGTAGTTGTAACCTCCTATAATAGCCAATAAAACAGTTGTGTTACACATAAGTGCAACGCACTAACATTAACAAACGATTGTACAACACACAACGGGGATGACGCACATAAGAATTAAGGAGATGAAAAAAAAACCTAATTTATTATTATGAAAATTATATTAACCAATTTCATTACGAAGGAATTTTGATTTCGGAACCCCTGCAAGTCAACCGTGGAACCCGCGGAACAGAGACGGTCCGAAAACCAGCGGTCTAAATCGACGTCAAATAACCTCTGCAGATGATACATTCATTGAGTAAGCTACGAATCAGCAGCACCTGAGCTTCTGTGGTTGTTCAGTAAAATTAATAATAATCAAATGATCATTGTCATCGTCATCTAGCTAACATGGAGTTGGGGCACTTGTCGACCCGATCCGGTCTCACTTCTTGAAGTCTCTTTAATGGTCTCCCCTGCTTTCTTCTGCCCTTTTGTTCTATAGTGTTTTATGCAAACAACCCGTCTAATATACGACAAAACGGCAAAAACATGGAACACGCGCGCTTAAGGCGCAGTTAGGGAGTATTAAAGAACCAAGCTTACGAACAATACAGAAATAGCTCAGTTAGTATAATGTCTTGGCTCCAGATTGGACAAACGGCGATGTTTTCGCCACTGCATGCAGCCCGGATCATGGGGAAGAATGCCACAAATCAAAGCTGAACATTCACCTCCATCGAGTGCCAAGAAAACAAATGCATGGGGCCATACCCCACTCCATCCTGCTTCGTCATGTAGCGATACTTAATTAAATGCAGGGGAATTACTTTTCCAAGCATACTTTTATTTACGTAACGATGACGGGTAGAGAGGGGCCAACAGAATATCAGAAGATAGAGAGATTGTCTTTTACTCTAGCATTCCTGTACATTGTCAGCCTCTCCTTGTAGCATCTCAGCGGGGCCGCATAAAATCTCTTCTGAGATGCAGGAATGCGGACGGCCTTCGGTTCGCAACGCACATCGTCTGTCCAGCAGTGGGCAAGTGGAGCCAACAAGAAAAGCAAAGCCCATCACCAGTCACTCCCAAAAACATCTGCTTTAACTACACTACTGCCTAGGTACAGTCTGATTATTTAATAAACAATAATAAAAAAAA
>Ga0131853_10005417_pt1 | contig 23000 bp, 20 predicted proteins | sample TergutLab28metaG_FD_92764 | JGI IMG/M metagenome (GOLD analysis project Ga0131853, IMG submission 92764) | Labiotermes labralis P1 segment gut microbial communities from Petit-Saut dam, French Guiana - Lab288 P1 (version 2) (version 2) | ecosystem: Host-associated > Arthropoda: Insects >...
AAATCATACTCATCATCTTCCGGTTTAGCATCACTTGGATAGTCTACATAACATTCATCATCAGGATTTTCCGGCAAATACTCATATTCGTTGCAATCTTCATCACAGTTGTATTCGCTATCATCAACATACTCGTACTCGTCACAATCATATTCCTGCTCATCATACTCACATTCATCAAAAATCACGTCTAGGTCTTCAAACATTGTAAACATACTGAATGAAAAAGGACTGATTTGAAGCATTGGTGGTGAAGGCGGAGGATTTGTTATAAGTGTTGGTAAGTTTATTGGAGATGATGTAGACCAACCAACCCACCCACTTATATGAGTATTTAGTGCGGTAGCGACTTCAACAAGAGTTGGCGAAGTTGTAGAAGAAGGCAAAAACAAGCCATTATCAAAATTTTCGGTGGGTATTATATCAGTTGTACCAACTCGCAAAACCATATCACCACGTGCATGATTAGTTATTGGCAAAGAAAAACCACCACTTCCAACTACTCTGTGAACAGTACCGATATACGTTGCGTCAGTGCCAATGACATATGGATTTAGTGCAAAACTCAAAACAATACCACCGTTAACATCAAAAGAGGAGTTATCGCCAACAAGTCCGCCAATGGACACACGCCCTGTTACACCACCGGAGGCATATGTTCGTTCTATTGTACCTCCAAGCGTGTTTAAACCAACAAGTCCACCAACTTGCCCGTCACCACTTACATTTCCTGTTGCGTAGCTATCTTCAATTTCACCAGTATTTGCACCAATAAGCCCACCGCTGCCGCCAATTGCTGCATTTACATTACCGGTTGCAAAACTCATTACAACAACACCTTCATTGTCGCCAACAAGTCCGCCAACTTCACGCCTGCCTGATATGTTGCCTGTTGCAAAACTCTCTCGGATGATAGACTCATTTGTACCAACAAGTCCGCCTATATTATCCCTGCCTGTGATATTGGCAGAAGAAGAACTATTATTTATCGCTTCACCATCAAAAAATCCGGCAAGCCCACCTACATTATCTCTTCCAACAACACTACCTGCAATATTTATATTTTCTACACTGCCATCACCGGTCAAAAATGAAAATAAACCGACATAATCTTGTCGCAATGGGTCGCCTAAAGTGTTTATATTCAAAGTTATTGTAAAATTATTGACCAAATTATCTCCTCTAAAAAAGCTTCCAAAAGGTTGCGTAGGCGAACCAATAATTAAATTGGGAGGTGCGACAATATCTGAAATAACTAGAAATTCAGACAATGAAAATGAAGGATGACCATCATACCAGTACTCTGGGGTTTCTGCTATCCACAACAAATGTGCTGGGGTAGATATCAAAAATTCATCAGCAAAAACACCACTACCGGGTGGACGAACCGGGACTAAAGCAGGAGGAGGAGTGGGGGTAGGGGTAGGCTCACTTTCTGAGTCCGAACTGCTGCTTTCATTTCCGCTGTCAATATCTGGTGTTGGTGTAGGCGTAGGACGCGGCAGATAAATAACAATACTGTCTTCATCTTCAATGTTTTCTGTATCAACTGATTCTGCACTTAAACGAGCATCTTCTTCCTCTTCTGTCAAACGTTCTGCTATTAGCGCAGGCAAACTCTCAAGCATTTCCGGTGTTAAAACACCATCATCCAGTAGGTACTCATAGTGCTCCAATATAGATTCAAGCGTAAACAGGGGCAAATCATCAAATTCAAGCCCATATGTTATTTCAAATGTTTGTGTTATTTCCTCAATAAACAACCAAGCACCGGCAGGCAATGAAACACCGCTTACTTCACCTTCACCGGTTAGCATAACAACAGTTACTGTCCCATTTCCAACACTCATGGTGTACATTGTCCCACGTACAGTAAGTCCAACATTACCAACTCGGGTTTCCATAGCTTGATTATCATCTTGCTGACCTACATTCATTAGTGCATTTCCACTTTGCACAGTAAGGGAAAGCCTATTTCCGCTAGAGCCCACAACAACTTGGCTACTTGCAGATGTTTGCAGGATTGAATCATTATCCAGCTGCAAAAAGATTGATGAATCTGCACCTGTGGTTATTGTGCTTCCTGTGCTTAAATTTTGACCAACACGTGGTGTGCTGCTTCGACCATTTCGAGAAACTGTAACATTATCCCCATCAATTCTGTGGACAGAAATTGTACGAGCATCGTTGGCGAATGCATAAACATTTACAACTTGCCCAAATACCATTGCTAGAATCAAAAACCACGCTACCCATTTTTTGCTTTTAATCATCACTTTACCCCCTTATATCAAAAATAAAACTCGAATAATATTATTGCCTGTATCTGCAATAAAAAGTTTGTCTTCGTTTACATATACACCTCTGGGAAAGTGAAACTCTGCAATATCATAAAAACCGTCTATATGCCCCGGATATCCTGTACCAGCTAGAGTTATCGTTTCACCGTTTGGCAAAACTGCACGTATTCTATGATTTGCACTGTCTGCCACAATTAAAATATCATTCCACAATGTAAGCCCAACCGGTAGGTTAAACATTGCCTCTTCCCCATCAGCAAAACCTCCCATTGGTTCTTCATTAAAGTCATATGTTTCACCTAAATTTAAGTCATCAGGAAAAACTACTGTGCCGGCTAAAGTCCTTACATAGCCATCTTCAATTACACGAATCAAATGATTTTCTGTGTCAGCTACATAAATCACTCCATCTTCTGAAACAGCTATACCCATTGGTGTATTAAAAATTGCTGTTTCAGCTGTACCATCTTGATGCCCGTAGACACCAGGAATTCCTGCTATAGTAGTAACATTGCCGTCCAAGTCAATTTTACGGATTACATGATTTAATGAATCTGTAACAAAAAAATTACCGCATGACCCAATAGCAATAGATGATGGCTGATAGAATCTGGCTTCTGCAAAACTTCCATCAACATGACCGGATTCATTAGAACCCGCAAATGTAAAAACATTGTCATCAATTATCACACGAATGGTGTGGTTTGCACTATCCGCTATAAAAATCCATCCTTGACTATCCAAAACCCCACCCATTGGGCGGTTAAACAATGATGACTCAATAGCACCATCCCTGTAAGCACCTTGGGGGAAACTAAATTGGTCCAAGTCAAGTACATTTCCGGTAACACGGCTAACATAACCGTCTTCATTTATTAAACGTATAAGATTGTTGTGAGTATCAATAACAAATAAGCTGCCATCACCGGAGCTAAATATATCTGATGGAAGATTAAACTCAGCAAGCTCTCCATCTTGTGAGCCATGAAGCCCTACTCCGGCAACAGATTCAACAATAACAAAATTGTCTGCCACAACAACCTCTTGCAACTCTATAACCGGTAAAAATACTAATGCAATAACAAGTAAAACTGTAGTAAACATTTTATTCATCCCTTCTATTAACTAACTCCGGTGAGTGCAAAAACTTCTAATGGAACACTTTTGCCTTTTAGAGGAATCTCACCAATTGATTCTGCTTGCACACGGTCTTTCAATAAATCGTAAACATCACGGCTTATTAGTACCTGTGAACGTTTTGCATTGGATTCTAACCGTGCGGCTGTATTTACTGTGTCACCTATTGCAGTGTAATCTTTGCGGAATGATGGTCCAAGATTTCCAACAATCGCACTTCCACAATGGACACCAATACCAAATCCAATGTCAATACCATATTTTGATTTTATTAAGTTGTTTACAGCATCTGCACCTTTAACCATATCCCAGGCAGCGTTTACAGCTTTGTATACATAATCATCCAAAGGAACAAATCCATTAAACAACGCCATTGTTGCATCTCCAATAAATTTATCAACACTTCCGCCATTATTAAATACTGACGCAGAAGTAAGTTCAAGATATTCATTCAAGGTATCTACGATAAGCTCAGGGGTACCACGCAAACTTTCTGTCATTGGGGTAAAGCCCCTTACATCTACAAAAATTACTGCTATATCTTTTTTACTTCCAATATTATTGCTATCGGCTTCTCCACTTTCAATAAGTGCGTCAACAAGTTTTGGGTCAACATATTTTTTAAATGTACTGCGCAGTTTGCCTTTTTCATAAACATGCAATGAGTATCCATATACGAGTTGATACAATGCAACAATTCCCAGTGTCAAAGGAGGCCTAAGTACAGGCAATACATGGTCGTGGCTAGTATAAACAAACTGAGCCGTAAAATAATATCCCACACCCACCAAAACAAATGCAACCAGAACAACACGAATATCAGTAAATTCCCCCAAAATCATACCAAGAATCAAAAACACTGCAATTATTAGCCCACCCACCCAATCAGGTGCGTGCAAAATAAATGATTCATCTAAAATTGCTTGAATAACATTTGCATGAATCTCTACTCCATGCATAGGTGCACCGCGGTATATAGGTACCGGATAATGATCCATCATGCCAATAGCATATGGTCCAATAAGAACAATCATATCGCTAAGCATACCCGGGTCAAAGTCTGGCTCGAAAATTTCCGCAAATGAGAACCAGTAAAAATCGCCATTACCACCACCTACACTTGGTAGACCAGTATATCTTATAAACATTTCAGAGTTTTTCTGTATAAATGGAGCAGGTGCATCTGTACCTTGAAACATCATAGAAATAGCGACCGGAAAAGAATAAATTGTTTCTTCTTGGTAACGCTCCCACAAAAGAGCATTTCGTATAACACCATCAGGATCAAGTATTCCATTTATTAATCCGTAATTGACATAAGGAAGTATGCCCGAAAACGGTACATGATGGTTAAGTATAACAGGCTCTAAGCTTAACGTATTGCGGTCAATACCTATTTCTAAAGATGAAGCAAGAACTACATTTCCAGCATGACGAGCTGCTTCTATCAAAGCATAGTCACCCTCAGGGAAGAACACACTATAATTAACATATAGTATATCTATGCCAATTACGGCAGGTCGCCAATCATCATATGTGTTAAGTATCTCAATTGCCTCCGCCATTACTGACCTTGGCCAGGGAAAAGGTCCAAATCTATCAAGAGCATCATCATCAATTCCAATAACTAAAATATCAGGATGTATAAGCCCTGGTTGTTGAAATACTATATCTTGAACACGATACTCAAAACCCTCAAACAATCCAAAATAAATCAAAAGTATTATCATAACAATTGTAATAATGATGCTCACAAGCTTCTTGATGGTTCTTCCTTTTAAAGGCTTCATATACTTAGTTCCAATCCATCATAAGCCATCAGGAATTTATCACTGCTAAACTCATCTTTCCAACTATCAAGTTCGTCATCACTATATTTTTGGTCAAAGTGAGAAAAAACCATTAACTTACATTCCCACTCTTTGGCTAATTCTACACCATGTTTTACCGTTGAATGTCCCCATCCTTTGCGAAAAGATAAATAATCTTCTGACGAATAAGCAGCATCAAAAAATACAACATTAGCATCTTTACAGTATTTTTCCATTATATCCAGTTCATCTTGTTGCAAGCCGGATATTTCACTGTCAAGCAGATGCACAAGGCTTTTTTTCCCATCCGTAATATGAAAAGATAAAGTTTTATCCGGATGACCGGACTCAAAAGGTGTTACCGTAAACCTGCCTATTTTAAATGCAATATCTTCCTTGATTTCAACAGCTTTAAACGCACTAAAATCTTTCATTGAAACAGGCCAGTATGGCGGTGAAAAAATCGAGCAAATTTGCTCATTCAACGGACGTTCGTCCCGTGAGCACGTGAATACTGTCACATCAGCATTTTTATCCCAAGCAGGGTCAAAAGTACCTAGCCCGATTATATGATCCAGGTGAAGGTGGCTTATAAGTATATTTGTTGTAGAAGAAGGGTTGTTGCGCAATTCATCTCGCAATAACATAATACCCGAGCCAGCATCAATTACAATAGATTCATCACCGGAAGTTACTTTCATACATGAGGTATTGCCACCATATCGTGAGTCAAGGTGCGAAACGGCAACCGAACCACGGCAACCGTATATTTTTACAGTCATCTAAAGCACCTCTTTCCAAACTTGACTTTCTTTAAATTTCTGGACAAGCTCCTCACACAATTTTCCGTTCTTTGCCATATCGATTAATATGTCAAGAGCTTTTTCAACAGGCATTGCTTTTTTATATGGTCTATCACCAGCAGTAAGGGCTTCAAAAATATCCATTATTGTAATGATACAATTTTCTGGAGAAAGATTTTCACCTGTTAAGCCATGTGGATATCCCGAGCCGTCCAAAAACTCATGATGATTTTTTGCCCACGAAAGAACATTTTCGTAATATTTTTTAAAAGCTATATTGTTTAACATGCGATTTGTGACTTCAACATGCTCTTGCATGATTTTCCGTTCTTTTTCCGTAAGTGTTCCTCTGCGTATTGAAAGTGCTTCAATATCATCGGGGTCAAGAAGCGAGGCTATTTTTCCTCCCGTGGTTTTGTATGTAAGGCGTGCAAGCTTACTAACCTCAAAAACCATTTCATCTGTTGTAAACGTAGTATTATTTATAGTTTCAATCAAGTTTAATGCATTTTTTAGACACTCAACTTCATTATTATACGCATCACAAGAGATTACGTTTTTCAACATATCATTTTCAAGTTGGAGTTTTTTTATTTCAAAACGGTCATGCAGTACAGATATTCTATTACCCAACTTATCAGCTTTATCCATAATACTAAGCGGTGTAACAATTTTGCCTATATCATGAAGCATTGCTGCCATTGTCAACTCTTCTATATGGATTTCATCAAAATAGTAGGGGTGATTTTTCGGAAAACAGCTATTTAAGTATTTGACAAAAGCAACACAAAGGCCTGTAACCTTTTGTGTGTGATTACTATTATATTCTGAACGCTCCTCAATAGCGTGTACCATTGCGGATACAAAAGATTTAAACAGCATACGCACTTCATTAAGCCGCAAAAAGTTAGCAAGTGTATTTGCCGCAATATTTGCTAAAGCAGGAATAATGGGCTGTGAAAAAACATCACCATAAAGTCCCACTTTTTTTGTAACAGGGTCTGTTGCATTTAAAAGTTGAATAACTCCTAAAATCTCTACTTTGTTATTCCAATAAGCGGCAAGAGGCAAAGTAAGCATGGAGCGTGTTTTATACCCTGTAATTTTGTCATAATTTTTTGGTCCAGCAAAATTAAACCGCTCACTTTTGTATACGTCATCAATTACAACAATTTCATTATTTAACGCAGTATAAGCGCATACATTTTCAATATTATTTCTATCCAACAAAACAGGCGGCAAACTAATAGTTTCATCCGCTGATTGATAAATTCCGAGTGTAATGTTTTTGATTATACGAAAGTGAAGCTTGTTATCTTCTAAAATATAAAGCGCACCAGCATCAGAGTTTGTTATTTCCATCATTTTAGTCAAAATTACATTAAGCATATCTTCATATCGCATTTCGGTGTTAAATGCCAATACTACATCAATTATTTTATTGACGTCATAACTTTCCACCATAAAACCACACCTTCCATGCACTTAGTAGTTTGACTAAAAGCATCATTATGTATTTTTTTATTATAGCATAATATGTCTAAACAAAACAACAAAAAACTTCTTCCATCATTATAACATGAAGAAATAGAAATTTATCAAAGGTGTCAAAAAGGCAACCTTCTTTTGCGTGTTATTGTAATAACAGACAACCTTCTATATAATAAATGCAGGTGAAATAATAACCGAAAAATATTGCTTTTAAATGAGGACTATAAATGCGGATAGCACATTATTTAAAAATCCCACTCAATACGTGGCGTTTTTATGACCTTAGCCGGGATGACTATACTAAATGCCTGCAAAAAGAGTTTCCAAATAATTTATATAATGTTTGGCTGACAGCACTATGGTTTGCTATTTATATGTTTGTCTATATGACAATTAACGAAGTGATTATGCCGATTACACAAGATGGCTTTTCCAGATTACTGGAAAGAGGCGTAACAGCAAGCCGTGTAGGTTTAATTACTTTAATGGTTGCCGCTTTTGGTATAGGGCTGTTTTCGCGACATAAATATTACCAGCATAGGAGCGGACGACCGACAAGTACAGTCCTTATTTATGCTCTTCTTCTGGCTACTTTTTCAGCAATCATAGGTATGGGGATCTACGCTGGTGTTTGGTCAAATCCGACCTCTTCAGCCACGATATTCATGATTTTGCTAATTGCATCTATGTTTTTGTTCACTGCTTCACCTATGTTTAATATATCTCTTGTACTCATAGCATCAGCGGTTTTTATTATCTTCACAATCCATATAAAAGAGCCTTTTGTATGGTCTTGGGATATTAATAATCTCCTTGCTGCTGCACCGTTTGCAATTGTTTTTAACTGGTTTACAAATCTTCTTAAATTCAAATCAGCACGAGGTGCAATTTATCTGGAAGACACGGTTGTTTCACGCACAAGCCAACTTAGACAACGCTCCAAAGAGCTCTTCGCAACTAAAGGTGCGATAATAATGGGGATGTCACTTTTATCAGAAAGCCGTGACAAAGTAACAGGTGCCCATATTTCCAGAATAAAAGCTTTAACAGATATTTTAGCAAAAAAAATAGCTGAAAAACACCCTGATATTCTTTATGAAGATGTATTGGAGCTTATAACAGAGTATTCACCACTACACGATATAGGCAAAGTTTCCGTTTCCGATGCTGTATTAAACAAATCAGGGAAGCTAACCTCAGAAGAATTTGAACAAATGAAAGCCCATACCACAGACGGTGGCGACTTATTGCGTCAGGTTGCAAAATTTTTGCCAAGTGAGCAAAACTATCTTAATGTAGCAATTGACATAGCGCAAAGTCATCATGAGCGTTTTGATGGAACAGGGTATCCTCATGGTCTTGTTGGTGAAGATATTCCAATTTCTGCAAGGATTGTTTCTGTTGCTGATGTTTACGACGCACTAAGGAGTTCACGTCCTTATAAGCGAGGATTTACTCATGAGGAATCAATGGATATTTTGCTAAATGGTGATGGGCGAACATCACCGAAGCATTTTGACCCTATTGTGTTGGACGTATTGAAAGAAGTACACGAAGATATTTGCCTTGCGTTTGACAGCAACCCGGATACTGATTATAAAAATGACTCAAAAACTTGATTTGCAAGGTCATACCCAAGAGGGGTTAACTTTATAACACCATTTTCTTTTAAAATTAAATTGCTTTTTATAAGTTTTTGTATTTGGTTTTTATATATTTCAAATGGATTAACATGAAATTTTTCACTTAACTCCTTTTCACTTATCCCTTCATTTAATCTCAGCCCAAGAATCATAGCTTCTGCCATTAAATCTTCATTTGACAAGTGGATAACACCTTGCTTTTCAAATGATAGTTTCAAGTACTCACTCATTTTTTCATGATTAAATGAACGTGATTTACCGTCAAAAGAATGAGCCCCAAGCCCAAAACCATAATAGGGAACAAGCCTCCAACAATTAACATTGTGGCGGCTTTTTTTATTTGATTTTGCAAAGTTTGAAATTTCGTAGTGTAAGAAGCCAGCTTCTTTAAGCCTTTTGCAAGCAAAGTGGTACATCATACGATCAAGTTCATCATTAGGAAGTTTTAAACTCCCATTTTCAATACCTTCCCAAAGAGATGTGCTTTCTGCCGGAGTAAGACTATAGGCAGAAATATGTTCCGGTGAAAGGTTAATAACTTTATTTATTGTCTCCTGCCATTCAAATAAAGTTTGATTTGGAAGCGCAAACATCAAGTCAACATTAATATTATCAAACCCAACTTCTCGGGCTGTTTTAAAATTTTCTACAAAATCATCATAAGAATGTACACGCCCGATAGCTTTCAAATGTTTTTCATGAATAGTCTGCAATCCAATACTAAGCCGATTAACCCCGGCTTTTTTTAGCATAATCAAATATTCCCGTGTCAAAGTTCCTGGGTTAGCCTCAACAGTAATTTCACAATCAGCTATCAAGTAAAAATCCTTGATAGCTTCAATAATTTTACACAACAAAAAAGGCGGTAAAACTGTAGGAGTACCACCGCCAATATAAACACTGTCAATGTTATAAGGAATTTTATTGCCATGTTGTGCCATTGCAATCTCTTTAATCAATGCATCTACATAAATTTCTTTCTGAAGAGAAACATCAGAGCCTTGGATAATAGCAGTCGACGCAAAAGAAAGAAAATCACAATAGAAGCACTTTTGTACACAAAAAGGAATGTGCACATAAACCCCAGCGTTTTCTACCTTACGACTCATCAAGTTTAAGCACATTCATAAAAGCCTGCTGAGGAACTTCCACCGAGCCAATACTCCGCATACGTTTCTTACCCTCTTTTTGCTTCTCAAGCAGTTTCTTTTTACGGGTAATATCCCCACCATAACATTTAGCCAAAACATCCTTACGCATTGCCCCAATAGTCTCTCTGGCAATAACTTTTGCACCAATACAAGCTTGGATTGGAATTTCAAACTGATGACGTGGGATTTCTTTTTTAAGTTTTTCTGCCATCCTGCGACCACGTTCTGCCGCTGTTTTAGCAAAAACGATAAACGAAAGTGCATCCACCGGCTCATGATGAACAAGAATATCCAGTTTAACAAGGTCTGCTCGTTCATATCCCTTTAAATCATAATCAAAAGAAGCATAACCACGGCTTCTGGATTTTAAAGTATCAAAAAAGTCGTAAATAATTTCGTTTAACGGAAGCTCATAGGTCAAAGTTGCACGGGTTGAGTCCAAGTACTCCATGCCAATGTAAACGCCACGACGTTCCTGACATAATTCCATAACCGGACCAATATATTCTGTCGGCAGGAGAATTTCTGCTTTTACTATCGGTTCTTCCATAAAATCAATTCGAGACGGGTCGGGAAGGTCTGCCGGGTTTGATAGCTCTACTACTTCACCATCGGTTTTGTGGACTTTGTAAATTACGCTTGGGGCAGTGGTTACAAGGTCAAGGTTAAATTCACGCTCAAGCCTTTCTTGAATGATTTCAAGATGCAAAAGCCCTAAAAATCCACAACGGAAACCAAAGCCCAAAGCAATTGAAGTTTCCGGTTCAAATTGAAGAGACGCATCATTTAATTTAAGCTTGTCCAAAGAATCACGTAAATCCGTATATCTTGCACCATCAGCCGGGAATATTCCGCAATAAACCATTGGATTAACTTTTTTGTAGCCGGGATAGGCTTCTTCTGCCTTACGCCCTGTTTCTGTAATCGTATCACCAATGCGAGTATCTCGGACGTTTTTTATGCTTGCCGTAACATATCCAACCTCCCCGGCTGATAGACTTGCCGATGGGATAAATTTCCCCGGTCCAAAATATCCTGTTTCTACAATTTCAAATTCTTTTTCTGTTGCCATAAAAAATGCTTTTGTGCCTTTTTTAATACTTCCGTCCATTACACGAATAAAAACAATAACACCTTTGTATGCATCATAAAGCGAGTCGAATATAAGAGCTTTAAGCGGTGCGTTTGGGTCGCCTGTCGGTGGTGGGATTGTATCTACAATCCTGTCAAAAACATGCTGAATATTTATTGCATTTTTTGCAGAAATAAGAGGTGCATTTGAGGTATCAAGCCCTATAATGTTTTCAACATCTTCCTTAACCTTTTCCGGGTCCGCAGCAATCAAGTCTATTTTATTTATTACAGGCACTATTTCTAAATTATTGTCGAGTGCAAGATAGACGTTGGCAAGAGTTTGTGCTTCAATTCCTTGTGCAGCGTCAACTATAAGGACAGCACCTTCGCAAGCAGCCAAGGAACGACTAACTTCATAAGTGAAGTCAACGTGACCCGGTGTGTCAATTAAATTTAAAACATATTCTTGCCCATCAGGTGCATGATAAACCAACCGTACCGATTGAGCTTTTATTGTAATGCCACGCTCACGCTCTAAATCCATGTTGTCCAAGACTTGTGACTGCATCTCTCTTTTTGTTAAAACTCCGGAAAGTTCAATTAAACGGTCGGCAAGGGTAGATTTGCCGTGGTCTATATGGGCTATTATACAAAAGTTTCTTATTTGCTTCATTTTCAAATTTCTCCTATAATCCTTCGTGGGACTTTTTCTAAGGTTTATATTCTACCAAAGTTTAAGCCTATACACAAATAATAGACGAGGGCGGCAAAAAAATGTTAAGCAACTATGACTATGTATTTTGGGATTGGAATGGAACACTGCTTGACGATGTTGAACTAGCTTTACATTGTGCAAACGACTTGCTGGAAAAAAGAGGTCTACCGCCAATTGATGGTGTTAGCAACTACCAGGAAATATTTGATTTTCCAGTAATAGAATACTATAAGCGTGCAGGGTTCGATTTTGAAAGAGAGTCGTTTGATGTGATTGCAGCAGAATATAATACGTTGTACAACAGTAAACATGCGATGTTTAAAATGTTTAACGGTTCACTTGAAATTCTTGAGACACTAAAGGGCATGGGTAAGAAGCAAGTTGTGCTTTCAGCAGCTCAAATAAGCAATCTACATGATGCAGTAAACGTATTTGATATCGCCCACTATTTTGAAGGCATACTTGGGCTTTCGGATATTTTTGCAAAAAGCAAAAAAGCCATCGGTCAGAAATACATATCTGATCATGGCTTAGATGCTAGCAAAATACTTATGATTGGCGATACAACACATGACCATGATGTCGCAAAAGCACTTGGTGTTGATTGTATACTAATTCCAAATGGACACCACCCAAAGCATAAGCTTGTGATGTGCGGAGTGCCTGTGCTTGATGATATTAAAGATTTGTGGACACTATAATACTTTTGTACCTTTTAATATGTCAGGAAACTGCTTCGCAAACTTTTTTACGAACTCCTCAGAAGCCTCTTCCCATGTAGAATCACTAAAAACATTTTCTTCTTCCCCTTTTGAAACTGCAATTTGATTTGCAATTTCAAAAAATATCCCAAAGTGGTCAATGCCTGTTTTAAGTGAAACAAAAGTTACTAAAGACCATGTCGGAGCTTTTTCATACAACACAGAATTTCTTGCCTGATTTATAGTCAGTTCAACATTATACGGAACTCTTTTTTCATGTACACTAATATCAGTACCGTTTATTTCAAGAATTGTGTATGCTGCATTATTGTTAAAATCAAGGGGTTGCCCACATGAACCAGGATTGACAACTAGCTTGTCCCCACAATACCCAAAACATTGTAAATGATTGTGTCCAAACAAATATATATTTGCGTCAATTTTATTAATATAACTCTTACACTCGTCCGAGTTAATTGAATCACTAAAGTTTTGTAAAAACTGATCATGTGTAAATGGTTTTTCATACATTTTTCTGCGATAGGTTGAGCTGCTGGCATTTTCTTTTTTTAATTGTTTAACGAAAGTGGGGATATGTGCTGCAAAAATTGAAGTGCTTGGGTTTATTTGAATAAAAAGTTCATCTTCTAAGCTACTTAAAAATTGGATTGAATCAGGTGCGAGTTCATTATATGTTTGGATAAGTCCGGCAAATTGCTTATTTTTCCACTTTTCAAGGGTATCATCTGCAAGTTCATTTAAGTAAGTTTCTTTATTTCCTTTTATAATATGTGAGTTTTCTATCTTCATTAAAAGCTGCGTTACCTCATTTGAAAATGGCAAATCAAAAATATAATCACCAATAAAAATAAATTTATCGACACTATTAGTTTTCGCGTCTTTAACAACATTAACAAGTGCCGGATAATTGCCATGCACGTCTGAAATTATTGCTATTTTCATTAAAATGTCCTCCACAACTTCTTATTATTTATCATTTTGTGTAGATAGGTTTATTTCAGTAGAGTTTGAACATAAACCATGATACAATTATATCATACTATTTGGAAGCTACCACAATGGAAATAGTACGAACGCTGCAATATAATTAGGGTGAGTTTATTTATGAAAAACATAGAAGATATAAGAGATTTTTTGAATTTACTAACTCCTCAACTTTCGCTCATTAAACATATAGAAAAAATCATATTGTTCGGCAGTTATGCAAAAGGAGTTGCAACAATAAAAAGTGACGTTGATATCGCAATAATAAACTCATTTGATGGTACGTCAATGAAGCTAAAACATGCGGTAACAAGAGCATTAGACAGTGTTTATGACGGTGATTTGGAGATAAGCTTTACATTTGTGCATCTTGAAAATTATTTAAATGACAATCATGCTTTACACGTGTCTTCTTCAATAAAAAAAGAGGGGATAATTTTATGGCAGAGGTAGGCTCATATTTATATTTGGCCAAAAAAGATTTAATAAGTGCTAATCAAATTAAAACAGCTGGGGACACCGGTTTGTACAGCAGGTTATGCGAACAAGCAGTCGAAAAAGCATTAAAACATTTTATATTGCTACATGGTAATCCTAGTGACATAGGGCTTTTGTCCACTCACAAACCTATGAGATTGTATAAAAGGTGCAATGATTTAAATTTAAAACTGGAACTGTCAAAAGACGATTTAATTATCCTTTCACAGTTAGATGATTACTACTTTGATACAAACTATCCGGGCAATGGTTGGTTTGAGCCTGAAAGAGAAGACGTAGATTTGGCTTATGAATTAGCCAACAAAATAGTTAAACACGTTGAGAATTTATTAAAATCATAAAATGGAGGCAACAACATGCTAAAAGTAGCAACACTAAGCCGTTGGCACGTACACGCAGACGAGTACGCAGAAAAATTTCAATCATTTGAAAATGTGAAACTTGTAGCCCACTGGGACGAAAACCCAGAAGAAGGCAAACCCTTTGCAGCGAAGTACAACATGGAATTTGAACCAGACCTGGATAAGCTTTTATCCAGAAGCGATATAGACGCAGTTTGTTTAAACGCTCCGACCAACAGACATAAAGAAATAATAGTAAAAGCTGCAAACTCAGGGAAACACATCTTTACCGAAAAAGTAATGGCACTAACAAATGCAGAATCAGCAGAAATTAAAGAAGCAATAGAAAAAAATGGTGTGAAATTTTGCATTTCATTCCCACACCGTACTTGGAGTCATAACCTGTTTGCAAAAAAAATAGTAGAAGAAAATCTACTTGGCAAAATATCATATATCCGTACAAGAAATGCCCACAGCGGTGCGTCGGCTGGCTGGCTTCCATCTCATTTTTACGATAAAAAAGAATGTGGCGGTGGAGCAATGATTGACCTTGGGGCTCACCCAATGTATTTAATACTTTGGCTACTTGGTTTACCCGATGAAATTTCATCTACTTTTACATCAGTGACAGGTCACGAAGTTGAGGATAACGCTGTATGCACAATGAAATATCCAAACGGGCTTATAGCAGTCTCCGAAACAAGTTTTGTTACTTCAGACAGCCCAAAGGTTTTGGAAATCCACGGAACAGAAGGCTCAATTGTTATAGTAGAAGATAAAATATGGAGTTTATCCGAAAAAATAAAAGAACCTTTTGATATGCCTAAGCCATTACCCGACGCTGTAACTCAGTTTATAAACGGCATAATAAAAAATGAAAAAATAATCTTTGACCTAAATGAAGCAATAGATTTAACTAAAATAATGGAAGCAGCTTACAAATCCCACGAAAAAGGTGGATTTGTAAAAGTAGTATAAATAAAAAAATAATGAAATAAATTTCCTCAATAAAGCCATACTATCATGTGAAAGGAAGGAGTATGAGTTTAATGAGGAAGTTTTTTTTATGTTTAATCACAACAATAATATTATGTAATACAGCGTTAGCGAACGAAGTTCTTGTAGCCAATGAAACAGAAGCAACAGTTCCGGTTATAATGTACCACTTGGTAACGACAAAACAAAAATATATCGGGAAATACGGAATAACCCCAGCAGAGCTTAAATCTGATTTAGAGTATCTAAAAAACAATAATTTTAACACAATAGTTTTTAAAGATCTGATTAACTTCGTTGAAAAAGGTATATCTTTGCCGAAAAATCCAATAATCCTAACCTTTGACGATGGAAACTTTGGTGACTACGAATTTCTGCTTCCCCTGTTAAAAGAATACAACCAAAAAGCAATAGTTGCTGTCATTGGTTCTGCTGCTGACAAGTATACAAAAATGGAAGAAGAAAATAGTAAGGGTCGCTATCCAAACCTAAACTGGCCACAAATTAAGGAACTACATGAATCCGGTTTTGTAGAAATTCAAAACCATAGTTACGATTTGCACGGCAAACTAGGCAGTGGAAAAAAGCAAGGTGAATCACCTGAAAACTATCATTTACGTTTAAAAAATGATCTGTTAAAACTTCAACAAGCTTGTGAGATTCATCTTAACTATAAACCTACAGCCTATGTTTACCCACTTGGTGTTATAAGCGATGGCTCACGTGAAGTTTTAATCGAATTAGGTATAAGAGGAAGCTTCTCATGCCAGGAGGGGCAAAACTTAATAAAAGTTGGTGACAACTCCTCACTTTTTAAGCTGCAAAGAACAAACCGCCCAAGCGGACGTGGTATTGAAGAAATAATAAAAAGTATAGTTGCACCATAGCAATTGTGAGTGTATAATATTGCTAGATGGTTTTAAATACTCGTTTGAAAGAGGGCTAAAATGAATCTTTTAATTGTTCCAAAACCTCTTTTTTCTAATAAGATGAACGTTGAGGGTTATTTCATGTCGTCCCAGTACGGCAATGCAATTCTTGAGTCAACAAAGTCTAACCCGCTTGACCGGGCAATGGATACACCTCTTGTTGATTTTATGAATGAGGTGGGGCTTGATGCACTTACCCAAAGCAAATTTGTGTTTATTCCTGTGACACAAATCCAACTTGCTACAGACATTACTAGAAGTATCACCGAAGACCCAGCCAAAATTGTTTTCATGCTTGACGAGCGTGTAAATGCCGACCCAATGGTTATAGAACGCTTAAAAACTTTAAAACAGCATGGTTTTAAGTTTTCTGTAACTTTTACAGGAAATGTGGAGTATGTAAAACCCTTCTTTCCATTTATCAGCTATATTTTTATTAAAGCACCATCAGAAAAACTTATTGAGTATTCAAGTCTTTTGAACCGTGAATTTCCAAAAGTTGAAATTGTTGCGACAGAAATAGGCGAGAAAACTGTTTTTGACAAAATAGTGCTAAGCAATCACTCTAAAATTAACTTGTTTGACGGAGCATTTTATAAGGTACATATACCTTCAAATGCTAAGCAAAACGCACTATCACCTCTTAAAGCAAATTATATCCAGTTGCTCAATATTGTAAATCAAGAGGATTTTGACTTTCAAACGTTTACTCGTACAGTGCGCCAAGATACGGCACTTGCAATCCAGTTTATGCGTCTTGTAAACACAGCAAGCCGGTCTAGGACTGAAATTAAAAACCTAAACCAGGCTGCTGCAATGCTTGGGCAAAAAGAAATCAAAAAATGGGTTTCAACAGCAGTTTCAAATGCTTTGTGTATAGACAGCCCATCAGAAATTATGCGACTGTCGCTAATTCGTGCAAAATTCTGTGAAAACCTGGCTCGTCACTTTGAAATGGCAATGACACAAGAGAATTTATTTCTTATGGGGCTTTTCTCTGTACTTGACGTTGTGCTTGAGCTTCCAATTGAAGAAGCATTCAAACTTGTGTTTGTGCCACCACCAATTTACAATGCTCTTGTAAACCAAACCGGTGATTTTTACAGTGTTTTATTCTTTATCCAACAATACGAGCAAGGTCACTGGAAGGAAATTTCCAGAGTTGCACTTGTGCGGAATATTACTATTGACCAAATTCACTTGGCTTACAAGGAAGCTTTGCTTTGGTATAGTGATTTGATTAATTTTACTGTAAGTGAAGATGGGATTTAAATTATAATAAAATAAGATATAAAAAATCCACTGGAGATTAACTCTAGTGGATTTTTTTATATCAAGTATTGAGAAATTCTTGAGATTTGTATGTTATGATGAGACTATACAAGTTTATTTGAGAGATGGTGGAAATAATTGAGTAAAAAGATTTTGATTGTTGATGATGAAAAAGGCATAGTCACCATGTTAAAAAACTATTTTGAGATGCAGGGATACCTTATACATACAGCTTTTAATGGAAATGAAGCTTTAAGCAAACTTTCATGTCAACCGGATATTATATTACTGGATATAACCATGCCTGAAACAGACGGTTTAACCGTATGTCAGCGTATACGAGAATATATCTCATGCCCCATACTGTTTTTAACTGCTCGAATTGAAACCTTTGATAAAATAAAGGGTTTTGATGCTGGAGCAGATGATTATATTGTAAAGCCTTTTGACCTTGATGAGCTAGGTGCCAGGGTACAGGCTCACTTACGTAGGGAAAACCGAAAAATAGGACAAACTATTTTACGTTTTTTTGGGGATATGTCCATAGACTACTCAAAGCGAGAAGTAAAGATTGGACAAGAAATTATTTCTTTTTCAAAAAAAGAATTTGACATTATAGAACTAATTTCTATTAATGCCGGACAGGTTTTTGACCGGGAGCGCATCTATGATTTAGTTTGGAGTTTGGAAGGTGATGGCAACAGTGATACGATTATGGAGCATATTCGTAAGATAAGGTCAAAGTTTGCCGCAAAATCTAAGCACAACTATATTGAAACAGTTTGGGGGGTTGGGTACAAATGGAATGGATAAAGCTAATCAGTTTAAGGAAATCCCTATTTCTAATTATTGCAACATCAACCACTGTAGGTTTAATGCTCTTTTTTTCTATGACTTCTATTTGTATGTGCCATTCGCCAATAAGCTTTCGTGTGCTTGTTAGGTTGGTACTACCTTTTGCTATTGCAGTTGGCGTACCGGTTTTTGTTGCTGCAATTTTTTATAATGTTAAACTCAAAGTTCCGCTTGCACAGCTTAGTATGGGAGCGAAGCTAATTAAAGAAAACGACTTAGACTTTTCTATTAATTTTAGTTCCAAGGATGAACTTGGTCAGCTTTGTGAATCATTTGAATCCATGCGTGTTGAATTACTAAAAAGCAATAAAGAACTATGGCAGCAGATGGAGGAACGCAAACGTCTTAATGCAGCATTTGCTCACGATTTACGAAATCCTGTTACAGTTTTAAAAGGTTCTGCTGCGATACTACAGAAAAACCTTGAACTAGGAACTTTAACTACAGAAAATGCAGAAGAAAGTATTTCCTTAATAACACAGTATTCAATAAGAATCGAAAGCTATATCCAAGCAATGACAAGTGTTCAAAAGTTAGAAGAGTTGTCATTTACTCCAAAAGCAGTTGATTGGTTTACATTGGCTAATGAACTAAAAAGCGGCTTAACTATCATAGCTTCAAGTTCGGAAAAAAAAGTTGATTTTTTAAGTAGTAAAGAAAACATTCAATTGAATGTAGATAGTTTCATGATTCACAATGTAGCCGAAAACTTAGTTAGCAATGCACTTCGACATTCAAAAGATAATATTGTTGTAAATATGACTTGTGACAACGAAAAAATTACTATCAGCGTTTCTGATGATGGCTCTGGATTTTCTGCTGCCATCCTTAAAAAAGGTGCTGCACCATTTTTGCGTGATACAGACGAACCGGAAAGGCAGAATTTTGGTATGGGGCTATATATATGCAACTTATTATGCGAAAAACACAGCGGTAATTTAACCTTGGAAAACCATTTCGATGGAGCAAAAGTAACCGCAAAATTTTATTTTTAATGTGCCAGGAAACTGCTCTGCATTTTCCTGCCGAAACCTTTGGTTTCGGTGTTCACGGCTGGTTGTGAAAAGTTTGCGGAGCAAACTTTTTTAAAACTTGAGAAATTTTTGAGATTTATACGATATTATCTTCTATAGAAAAAGTTAAAGGAGACGTTTGTGTGAAAAAAGCGAAAATAAACATTACTGTATGTATTGGACTTGTTCTTATGTTTGTCCTATCTGCTTGTGGAAATAATGGGCTAATTGTACAAGGCGAAAATAATCCCGACGGAGGTTCTTTTACCATTGAGCAAATCCAAAATAATCCTCGTGATTATTTAGGAGAAATAACCCTTACCGGTATTGTGAGCAGCGTAAACTCTCGTGAGTTTGTATTGCAAAACGAAACTGATACATTTGAGATTACTATTGATTACCGAGGAAATCAAGCCTTTCCGCAAGTTGGTGATGTAGTTACTGTTGAAGGGCAGCTTATCGAAAATAGACCGTGTTGCGGTGGTGGTTTTTCTGTAAATTCTACAAGATTTACACTTGCGGAGTAATTGTATGAACATACTGAAACTCGTATCTAAAAACCTGTTGCGACGCAAGGGTAGGTTTATTTTCACACTTTTAGGCATAACTATTGGAATGGCATCATTTGTAGCTCTCTTGTCTATGGGCGATAATTTGCGGTCAGAAGTTACCCATCAAGCTGATGCGTTGGGGGCAAATTTAATAGTTATGGCAAGAGTTGATTGTCCTTTTATCAATCTTGCTGTCCTTACAGGCGATCACCTGCCTGAATCACTCCCTAGAGAAATTGTCGGGCAAATTGCCGCTATACATGGCATAACAACCGCTGTACCTTATCTTACTTTAGGTACATCAATACAGGATACCCAACTTACTCTTGTAGGAATTTTGCCCTATGAAATGAAAATGCATAGAGGTTGGGACGTAGCAGACGGGGCATTTTTTGAATATGAAAACGAACACTCCATAATAGTAGGCTCAAGCGTTGCAGCAGCATTTGATTTATCAATTGGTGATATATTAACTTTTAGAGGTCAAGACTTCCCTCTTACAGCTATCTTGCAAGAGACAAGAAGCAATGACGATGCATCTATTTTTATGCCCCTTAGCATAACGCAAGAGGTTTTTGGGTTAGATGATTATGTATCTTTTATAGCGGTTACAGTTGATGATGTAACTAACATAGAGCGATACATAGCCGCAATTATGGATATTGCCAATTTATCCGTATCAACTAATGAAGAACTTTTGAGTTCTGTTTTACTCATATTAGGCTCTCTTAATATAACATTACAGTTGATTGCCAGTGTCGCCTTAATTGCAGCAGCATTTGGCATAATCAATACTATGATGACTGCAATTTATGAACGGCGAAGAGAGATAGGCATATTAAGGGCAGTTGGTAGTAAAAGCAGCGTAATTTTTAAGATATTCATACTTGAATCGGGTTTATATGGCTTGCTGGGGGGATTACTGGGCTTTTTAGTCGGTTTTGTAGTATCACGATTGGCAGCTCCGCTTATTGAACAAAACGAATTTGTAGCCGTACTTGGAAGCCCCGATACCGCAGTTATGTTTTCGGTATCTCTCCTGCTTACTGTACTTGGGCTTTCTGTTTTAATCTCTATTGCATCGGGCTTATATCCTGCATGGAGAGCCTCAAAATTAACTCCAATGGAGGCAATTAGAAATGTCTGATAATATTATTCAAGTAGAAAATTTGGAGAAAGTATATGGTAGTAAAGCAAAAACTCATGCGTTAAAAGGTATTAGCTTAGAGATTCCAAGAGGTTCATTTAGCTGTATAGTTGGTCCTTCTGGACATGGGAAAAGTACCCTTTTACAACTCGTTGGAGGGTTAGATAAACCCACGAGCGGAAGTGTATTGATTGAAGGGATTAATATTTCATCTTTAAATGACAACAGGCTGTCAGAGGTTAGAGGTGAAAAAATCGGCTTTGTGTTTCAGTTTTTTAATTTGCTGGAAAATTTAACGGCTAAAGAAAATATCCAAACAATTATGATGTTCGCAAAGGGCAAGCATAAGGATACAAACAAACGAGCATTAGAACTTTTGGACTTAGTAGACCTATCCGACAAAGCAAACTCTAAACCATCAGAACTATCTGGGGGGCAGCTGCAACGGATAGCTATAGCAAGGGCTTTAGCAAATGACCCACCTATTCTTTTAATGGACGAACCTACAGGAAACCTTGATACACAATCAGAAAAAGATGTAATGGGGCATATTTTTAACATTCATAAAGCAGGAAAAACTATTGTGTTTGTCACACATAGCAGTGAAATTGCCAACCAAGCAGAATTGCTGTTTGAGATACGTGACGGCAAGCTAGCAAGTAATCATTAATAGTGGTTATTCACCACTAAATATAAGGAGAGATTTATTATGAGAAACATGACAAAGAGTGCAATGGTACTCATGACCGCAGTAGTTATGGCTTTTGGAATAGTCGCAGCCACGGGGACTACTGTAATAGCCAACGACAATGCATACTTATTTGGCAATTGCCGTGGCGGAGGTTGCAGCAGAGGAACAGGTGGCATGATGTGGGATGAAGATGGAAATTTCCTAACTCGTGAAGCTTTTGAAGAGAGGCTGGACACTTGGATTGCCGACGGACTTGTCAGGTCTGGGGATAGAGAATTTATGCTTGAAAGATTTGACTGGTGTCTTAACTATGGCGGTGGTGCAACAGGTGCTAGAAATTTTTGCAGAGGGCTTAACGGGAACGGCCGTGGAGGTAACTTCTCAAGATGGAATTAACAACACTATCTTAAAAACTGTAGACTTTAAATAAATATACCCCTTCTCTCAAAACGCTTAGGATTTATTCCTTTGGTAGAGTGAAGGGGTATATTTATTTTATAGTGACTAGATTTTATTCCATAGAGGACGCAATGTGGTCACTAAATTTTCCTTGCAGTGCTCGACAATGTATGATAATATTCTTATGTACAAGAAATCAACAAAAAAATCGCAAGCTCATGAAAGTGCTCGAACACCTTCATGAGGAATGTAGATGAACCACCCACCTACACACACGGGGCAGCCCCGCCAAGCGACAAGTCACAGTATACAAGAAAACTACCCAATTTTCAAGCCAGGATATCTCGGCAAGGACTACGGGCAAGTATTTTGTTTAATTTCTCTGTGAGTGCTTGATGTATTAACTTCGCCAAATTAATATTTATATGGCGTGTAGGTGAGATATTTTTAATCTCTTCATCTACACGCCTTTTTTGT
>Ga0131853_10005419_pt1 | contig 22987 bp, 13 predicted proteins | sample TergutLab28metaG_FD_92764 | JGI IMG/M metagenome (GOLD analysis project Ga0131853, IMG submission 92764) | Labiotermes labralis P1 segment gut microbial communities from Petit-Saut dam, French Guiana - Lab288 P1 (version 2) (version 2) | ecosystem: Host-associated > Arthropoda: Insects >...
AATTCTTAACTTTGTTTCTTTGTTCATTTGTTTTCCAAAATGTCTCCGTATAGCTCCGTTTATTTTGTTGTATGTTTGCAATTTATCTTCTAAATCACTTCCGTATTCTGATATGCGATACACAAAGTATTTAAAATCTGTTACTTGTTCAATAATATTGTCGTTTATCACAATTTTTACCCTCTGTATGTTGTTCCCCCACATTGCCATTGATTTTGTTTTTGTACTAGATATGGTCAGTGATTTAAAATTATAAAACATTCGGTCACGCATTGACGATTATGACTGTTCTACGTTGTGGAAATGATAAAAAGGTTCAACGTTTGTCTCATGCTCCTGTGCACTCCGTGATGATCGGCCAGTGAGGCCCGAAACATGTATGAGTTTACTAATAAAACGTAATTGTGATTCTTCCGACTAATTGTGTGTATTTGTCAGTTTGCATTGTGGTAACACTAGATGGATGATCTGTGGTGGTAACTGAATCATAATGCACGGAATGGAAAATATAAGGAACATGGCGTCTATGGGTCAGCGGTAGTTCGTAACGCTGGTTTGTAATCTTTGCAAGATGGCCATGACTTCAAATTTAGCGGCTTTAGCGTTGTAATTACATATGAATACGTCTTGTAAGTTATCGTTCATAGTTTAGCTAAATTGTAGAGATGCAAATTACGGTTATTAATTTGTTCTCGAAGAAAAGGTATGTTGAAGAGGACTAAGTTAATTTGTGAATGTCGAGACGTTGGACAGACCAAGTTGAGAAGACTACAAAAATTTTTCGTCTGAGTTTACCATTTCTAATGACTGCCAAATGACAGTAATAAGTGCTTTATAAACTTACGAATCCCAAGTTTATGGCAGCGGTTGTGTTTTCCAGTATGCAACCACGAGTACCTTATTATTTGACACAACTTTGTTGGTAAATAAACATGCTGAATTAACGTGTTGCTTACGAACCGCAGCACTTTCTATTCATTCAAGGGTTTCCTGCCACCTCCCTTTTCAGGATGAAAACCTAGTTACAATAGGTTTGTCAGTGGTTTTGGTGCTTGTGTGCCTCGCTTCTCAGGACAGACCAAAGTCTGTTATGTTGATTTTACAGTTTACTCTCGTTTGTTGGTTTTTTACTTTGATGTTATCTGAAGCTGGCCCAGGTAGGCGTACAAGCCCACATGGCCCTTAGTCCATATACACACAATCTTGAGAGGGGTGTCTAACCCAGACACAGAAAGTGACATTGTGAGTGTGGAAGAGTTTATTTTAATGACTTTATGTATTTATTCTTAACTTGAATTCAGTGTCACTTCTGTTAGAAAGAACCGTTTTAACAGGTCATTCGAAAAGACTTAGTTTTAAAATATGTGGCCTATGACTTTGTTTATATTAATAAACAGTATTATTATCATTTTCAGATTAATGTAACTGTGTCATCATGGATGATGAATTTGATGATAAGGCTTGGGATGGAGACATGGGAGATGGAGAGGTGAGTAAAAGATAATAGGAATTCTGTTCTTTGTGTTGTTTTATTTTATGAATCATTGTCATGGCTTTTTCCTTTCTAGTGTACTTTTATTTGTGCCTATTTACATTAAAATACAGATTCTCTGTGGATTACGATGGGATTCCATTGCAACGAGTAGATGGTAAGTTGACATCATAAGTCAGTAATACATGTACATAGACTGCCCACTTTATAATAAAGTAAAATGTAAACACAGACCATATACCCAAGTACAAGTGTATACATCATCATGGTAAATTGAAAAAAACAAATGCAAAGGTTCAAACAATATGACTCGCATGCATGCACATTGCATCCACCAACTGCAAGGCTTAATGTTTGTGTCATGGTGGTGAGTATGAGTGGTTGTAAATTAGTGAGCATCTATAGACACCTAACTTTGCGCTATGGTTTGGCAGTTACTACCATCTTCACGCATAGCATACGTAGATGCCATTTTGCAGTGGAGCTTTTGTAAAATCTAAAATAACATGAAATATAACTACAGTCTTACAGTTTTCAACCTATTTAACCAACTTTTCATGCACTGAGAAGTAAACACGTTTGATACACAGTGTCCTTTCCTACATATTTTGCCACTCCCAGGGTGGTGTCTTCAGGGAGTCTTTATGTTAACACAAGCAGTGCCTACAAACCAGTTTGTAACGCACAGACACACATCAGTTTCAATTAAAACACACAAAGTAGGTTGAAATTTGCATCATGCACGGTGCTTACAATATTAAGTTTACAGTCTTATACGTTATCTTTCAGATAAATATTCACAAAATTATTACAATTTGCACATTGTAGAGTTGTATGATGAGCTTTTCACTTTGAAATTTCTGATTCATTACCTTAACAAACATTTAAGTGGATCAGTGGAAATGGTGACTAATGATGTAAGAACCTACCACTGAAACAGTAATAGGTCTCAGCGATGAGCTTATCACTTTTCCAGAGGAGTCCTACCGACTGGTGCATCATCGTGTGTGATCTAGAAACCTTGTAAGTGAGCAGGCCCTGTCCCACTGGGGACTGTTGTGCCAAAAACAAACAAACAAAGCCAAAATAGTTATCACCACTTCTTATCAGCTTTGCTGTAAAATACACCATTAGAAAGGATCAAGAATGCCCTGGTGATTTGATATAAATGGGAGACACCAGTTTTTGGTCTGTGTTGATGGTGTTAATTTAATGAGCAAAAACATAAATACCTGGAAGAAAAACACAGATGGTACGCTTCATAAAATGTTAAATACAGTAGGATGAGATGGACACATGGCATGAAGCATATTTGGGAAGCATGACAAGTGAACACAGAAGTTTAGTCAGGAATCCTAAATGAAGTAGATGTTGTGGAAGGACAAGATGTAGATTTGACAGTATTATTAACTTTGCATTCGTATGTGACATGCCAAACTGGTGTGTGTGTGTGTTTGTGAGTATCCTCTCAATACTGAGGTGTCACTGCTAAACCCATATATCACTGATTTCAAGAGAAAAGTCAATAACTACACAGAGCAGATGCGTTTGTTATTGACGTGTGATTTGATGTGTATATGGTTTAATGAACATACAAGTCCAAGCATTGGCCTTTGGTACAAGAACCCACGTCCTACACTTAGCATTTAAGAAATCGTGCAAGTATTATATGTATAGTTTGGGCTTCCGAACACAGTTTTGCTTCAAACATCAGTTAGTTAAGTTATGTAAGTTAAGTTTCTTGTTGTTTCTTTAGTCTGAAGGAGGGGAAGAACCAGTGGAAAACCCACAAGAAGTCTTGCGAGAGTGCCTAGATAAGTTCAGTACGCCTGACTACATTATGGAACCAGGCATCTTTACTCAGCTGAAGAGGTTCGTAGAAGTCAGTCATGTCCATGTAAAGTCTCATTGTTATGAAGGAGATTCAGGATGAAGCAATTAGGGATTTAGTTGTCTAAAATGCACTGTTACAGAAAAGTGCAGCATGGCAGTTGTAATATTTTTGCCTGGAAGTAACAGTGCCCTTTTGAACATGTTTGCTGAACATGAACATTTTAACTGTAATTAAATTTCAGCAATCTTTTACACCTCTAAAGGCTTCTTAGGCAAATACTGTGAGAAAGAGACCTGTTTCTTTAAGTGCAAAAAATATTAAATACATCATGGTTCTTTGGAATACTGTTTTTCCTCTAATGCTAAGAGGATGTTTAGTTAGCGGATAGTGTTTTCGTGTTTGGCCATTAGAGGTTCATTATTAATCAGTTTCGAGTACACATACAGATTACCCATTTTTATTGTTTCCTTGAGTGTGGCAGATTTTTTCAATATTACACCTGCATCTGCTGCGAATTTAGAGTTAATCTTTTGAAGTTCAGCTTATCTTATTTCAAAGAAGAGTCTCTGAATGCTCTGAATATCTGGGGGTGCAGGCTTCCTGTGTGATGAAGCTCCCATGACAGCAGCTATGCTGAGGGACACAATGCAATGAACATTTTATTTTCTTCGTGGTATTTTACATGCTTCAGCAAACTTATGCTTTTTGTAGATGTAGATTTTTTTGGTGTAAAAGTAATTAACTACAAGTAGTATACTGCATAAAGTCATAAATTTTATTTCCTTTTATTTTATTGAATACTGGTGTAGCATTGAGCAACACTTTATTGGGCATGTGATTCAAATGTTGCAAGCAGACAGGAATCAAAAGAAGCATTGTTTGACTGCATGTATATGGATACCTTCAAACCAGGAGATTTTGTGCATCTGTTGTGTATATATCCAGTGCATGTAGGGTTGGTTTTGTAAATTGATTTTTACACCATGCACAGTATACACAGTATTAAAATACTTCAAACCATGGTTTATTTATTAGTTGGTGGAATGTTAGTGTCATTAATTTTTTATGTCAAGTTACAGTATGCCTCTTATACTGTATTATGTGAACATATGTTATTATAGGTACTTCCAAGCAGGTGGAAATCCTGAGCAAGTTATTGAACTTTTGTCTCACAACTACAGTGCTGTGGCACAGATGGCGAATCTCCTTGCTGAGTGGCTTATTCTTGGAGGTGAGCTTGGTTAAACATTGTTTATGTCATTGAAGTGTGGTGAAGGATATTGCTGATGGTCTTCACATAAAATTCACTGACTTTACCATATCCATTGAACAGTCCACACTGATGGTCTCTTTACATGCCCATGGCCCAGTTTTTAAGGAATCACCATGTTCCAAGCCCAGCCTTTTAATCAGCTTGCTTTTTGTATTCTGTACAAAATTTTAGATGGGGTATGGTAGCAGTGGCAACAGTTATGATATACATCTTACCATCCAACAACATATGGGCCGCTGCAAGACGAATTTACTGCTGCTGGCACAGACTTTAACTGCTAGGTGTAGATAGAGTAGAGTCGCTGAATCCTTTCCTGCTTGAAATATTGCAGTAGCATGTATGATTGTTGAGTGATGTCTTGTTAAGTACAGGTGTTTGTTGTTCCATTTGCAATTTTATCATACCTAGAAAATGGCAGACATGAAAGAACTTTGTGCCTACATCACATTTTGCTTTAAACAAGAGAAATACAATAAAAGCTTTCACAGTGTTGAAAGTAGTTTTTGTGGAAAGAAAGTGACAAGAACATAAGGTTTTTAGTGGTTTTCTGATTTTTGCAAGTGGTTTGTCCTCTATTGAAGTTGTTGAATGCTCAGGATATCTATAAACAAATAGAACAAAAGAAAACATCAGTCAAGTGAAGGAACTTATCCTCAACAATAGAAGAATAACTGTCCGTGAAGATGCTGACATGTTGGGAATTTCATTTCAGTCACTGCAGAACAATTGGCCAGACAGTCTGAACGCATCGGATAGGTTTTTCCTCCTTGGCAATGTGCCTGCTTGCTGTGCTTTGTGCATGAATTTGAAACCAAAAAGAACTTGAATGTCTTTACACACCCTTCCTGCTAATCAAATTTAGCACACCGTGTGACGTCTCTCTTTCCTTGAAAATTCAAGATAGCGTTAAAGGGTAAGGAGATTGAATGATATGACCATGATTCAAGCAAAATTGCAGGAACTACTTGCCTAATTTCAAACAGCACACTTTGTGAAATACTTCAAACAATGGGGCAATTGCTGGGCTACCTGTATAAAGGCACAAGGAGACTGCTTTGAAGTTGACAGCATTGATTGGAAGACGTGTATTGTTTTTGAAATTACTTGGGGAACTACTTGATCACACTACATATACTTGTGTACTGGCTTTGCTGCTCTGTACTGGTTGCCCATCCCTTCATTTACTCATGGAAGGGAACTAGTCCCCCTCAGAGTTCTATGTACTTTCTGTAATACGTTTCAGCAAGAAATTTAGTGACCTGCTTATCACTATTTAAGCAGACCTACTGCTGTTTCAGTTGCAAAATGCATGTTTGCATATTTCTTGTATGTGAAGTGAAAGACATTTGGAATAACAGTGCTGTGCAGCAAGACATGGCCATACCAACTGGGTCAAGCAGACTGAGAATTGAACAGTTACAGTTGTACCAGCAGACTACCCTAGCATTCGTTTTGATCAAAATTATAGGTGGCTTGACTGAATAACAATATTGGATCATCATGTGGTTTATATGACTTTTTTTTTTTATCAAATGACCCAGGGAACATGCTTCTGAAGTATAGTCACCTTGTGCCTGGCCACTGTATATGTAGGTATTATTTAACTTTGCTGAATAATGAGGTTACTTCTTCCCATACCATTTTTTGTATTGGAAATTTTCTTCCCTGTCACTGACTTGTCTCACTGCTATTGGTGGTGTGGTTCTATGATCATAAATATTACAAATTTGTTAAAGTTTGATGGGTTACTAGAGTGCATAACATGGCATGTATTAACAGTTTTTTTACTGTTCAGATGGTTAAGAGAATAAAATGGAACTAGAACAACTTTTCTGTGGAGTATATACTTGTTTCAATATAACCATTATATACTGATAAATTTATGTTTGAGATCTCAATCCAATGGCACAGTTTTAAGGTAACTACAATTAGTTTACATTATTGTAATGCCAGATGGCCTGAAGATGACTGTTTCAGTTGAAACATGTGGCCATCCATATTCCAGCAGTTGATATTAAGTGTTAATGAAGTTGTGATGACTGCAATTAAGGACTGCTTTAATACCACAAACACTGTTGAGAACTTTAGTTTTCAGGCTACTGTGTTATTTTCTCTCTCTCTCTCTCCCTCCCTCCCTCTCTCTCTCTCTCTGACAAACACACACACACACACACACAGTTTTGAGTAATTTTATTGCCTCAAACTGATTGTTGATTCAATTTAACAGGAGTTAAGGTGACAGATGTCCAAGCAATGGTTGAAAATCATCTCAAGGATATGATTCTGAAGACATTTGATCCGAAGAAAGCAGACACAATTTTCACAGAAGAGGGTGAGGTAAGTTTGAGTGTCTGGCCCAAAGGAGTGAGAGGTGTGTGTGTGTGTGCACATGCACATGTGCTTGCGCGCATGCCCGAACATATGCTTGCATGTGTGTGTTCCCCCCCCCCATCCCTACATGATTTATTCAAATAGCCTTCCCTACCATAGCATATTTGTGGGTGAAAACATAAAGTTGTGATTTTACTAAACATTAGTCATATCGTCATTTGCACACAAGTTTAGCTGCTAACCCATGAGCTATATTGGATGTTGTTTTTGGATTATAAATTTATATTATCTCAACATGACGAAACAACACAAGATTGTAGGCCTGGAACTTTGATCTCCTTGTTGTGTGTGCCAGTGCTATAATTGCTATATTGTATACAGACTCCTGCCTGGCTAACGGAGATGATAGAACATCCCACATGGCGTTCTCTCATCTATCGACTGGCTGAAGAATACCCTGACTGCCTCATGCTTAACTTCACTATCAAGGTTTGTCCATGTATTTTTGTAGATATTTATGAATGTTTTGGAGGAATATGTTTCTTTCATTTCCAGGATAGAGGCTAAGTTTTGCTTGGAGAAACAGTACAGATATGTGGACAGGGTTGATCAGGACTCAGGCTGTGAGTGAACGTATTGGAAGAACAAGGAAAGTAGGTAGAAGTATAAGAAACAGTGGTCCTGAAGAGAGGCATTAGAATGGAAAAGTACAGTTATCATCCATAACTGTTTTTACTTATACATTTTTCATACATTTTAATGTATTTTTTTATGTAAAAGGAGGAGATCTCCAACTTGTGTTTTTAGTTGCTATATATATTTCACGTTCTTGTGTTATGGCTTGATAATGACCAGAGTTTAGGATCGAAACTAGTTGCCATATAAATTAGAACTATTTACAAGAGGGTTGGTTGTGATCGTGAATATTTATAGATACTGTGTTTGCTACACCAACAGGGATGTTTCATATAAAGTATAGCTGATCATTTATCCGAGCAAGACTCCTCAGATTCACTTAAGGGACCTGTACATGCCTTTTGGCATATCTGCAAAGGTTGCCAGGGGAGAGATGAGGGGCTGGACATGCAGGAAACACAAGGAGTATTGGCAGTCCACTCATAGGCAAAGGCAGGCTAAGAGGTTTCTTAAAAGACCATTTGCTGCAAGAGCTGGGGAGTTATACAGCTTGAGCAGACACCAGCCAATAATACTGATGGGTCTGCTAACAGGGCACTCCTAAGAAATACATTATTTAAACTGGGGCTGATAGACATTCCTGGCTGTGATTGATGCGACCAGGCAACTGAAACAGCCTCACAAGTTAGTACCTGTAGTGTAGACTACACTACATGTGCATATTTATTTTACTGAATTTTACCCAATTTTGACAATAAATGTGGGAAATACTGAGAGCAATGTATGTATTCCCATCCTTGGTGCTGAACGTTACCCATTGGTCATGCAGTGTGATGCTGAAATGCTAAATGTCAGTTGTTGGTGATGGCCAATTGTAACTTTTCATATGCACCCCTTCTTAAATTCCATTCATTACATCAGACAAAAATGTAGAAAATATGGGCAACATTTTACTTATGTCCATAAGGAAAATATGGCTTTCACTAAACCAGTTTTTACAGAATTCACATTTGCTCATCAGCATTATACGGAGATCTTCTGTACCAAACATAATCCAAATCAGTCAAATATGGAAAGTACCAGTGGGGATTCTTTTACACCTTGAAGTGAAGTATGTATGACTGTCACAAAACCAGTTTAAATGAAACATGTGCTTGCATCATAACTTTTTATAAAGAATTTTCATACCAACCTTCGTTAAAATCTGACAGACAGTGTAGTCACTGATACTAGGTCTGGACAGACATAGTATTCACATTGGGCATTCTTTTTCACTTCGTAAAGAATGCCCAACAAGACAGGAGGGAACCTGTACTGCTGAATATATTTCTGGCAAAAAAGTTCCGCTGTGGGGTTTGAGTGATAAGGACATTGTATATTTACTGTGCAGTATTTATCTAGAAGTAAGTGGTTGTGTCAAAGGAGAAAATGTTAGAGGTCCTTTAAGATTCTACCATAAGCAGGTCATACTGTGGTATAATAGTGCTTTATTTTTCACAGCTGATATCTGATGCAGGATTTCAGGGAGAGATCACCAGCATTTCAACAGCTGCTCAACAGATTGAAGTGTTTTCCCGTGTTCTCAAAACTACCATCTCAAGCTTCCTTCAGAATTCAGAAGACTGGCAAAACAGTATTCTGGAGTGTGCCGTGAGTGACATTAGACTTATTCTATGTTTACATACAGTATGTTCAGTAAGTCAAATCATGTGTCTTGTAGCCTGAAATACTTCTGTCTTTAGCCTACTGTCCTTGGTTTATACAGAGAAATGGATGTGTGGTTCATCATGTCTGTGTGTCTGTTCATGCTAATAACTTTTAAACCAGTAGACAGATTTTCAAGAAACTTTGTCTTAACATGTTGCCAACCTGATTCCTTTCTTTCTTCCTTTCTTTCCTCTGTCTGTCTACTTCCCCTTTCAACTATCAGTAATACCAAATTGGTCATTATGCAAAATTCTGTGGTGGGAGTTAACGAACCACGCTGCACATATTAAGCTTCTAAATAGCATGTAACCTAACAATTTGGCAGAGACTTTAACAGCTTTTCATATACATGAATCCTGAATTAAATTTCTGATAGAGTGTCACCCTCTGTGTGTCAAAATAAAAACCAATGTTTCCCCTTGGGCTGTACAGCACAATGCACCTCTTGGTTTCGTGTGTCATGTAGAGAAAACATGGGGAAATGAACTGCACCAATATAATGTTACAGTTCGGGGCAGTGGGACAAGGTTACTCATATCAAAGTATTAATTTCCCCAGGCATTAGTATCAGTGGTTGGTTCTCAGAGTTTGTGTCCATTGGATCTTCAAAAATAAGTGCAGCCTTTTTTAAGATACTTGTGCACAATGTAGCTTGGTGAAAACTCAGTGTACAGAATGAACATGTGAAATTTCAATGATTTTGACTCTTGTGCCTGAATTAAATGCTTTATTTATTGCCTGAACCCAGAATAACAACAGCCATAATTGCCTGTCACCAAGACACCACATTCAGCATTAGAGCATCACATTGCATGTAACCAGTCAGTAACATTCAGTGCCAAAGAGGTAAAAGGCATAGGAATGAAGACTTAAACATATTTGGTAGGTTCACAGTATACAGATGTTCAGACATTAAGCCAGTGAGCTGCATTTGAATAGTACATACATGTTAAAAATAGTCAACAGACATGCAATGATGTCCACTGTTGTGGCTGCCAATCCACATCACTGATGAAAAATTCAGTGCTCCCAGTGCCATGGAGCATTCAGATCAGCAGTTACAAGTATATGCAAAGACAGTAGGATCATGTTTCACAATTTGTACTGAAATTTGTTATATGGTAGTAGTGTAGTGTTGGCCACCGGTTTGCGTCCAAACTGCCGTCACCAACTTATGTAGTCGCTGCCACCAGTTTACTGTAGTGGTGATCCCGGTTGCGTCCACACCGCCGCCACCCAATCTTTTTAGTGACCAGGGGTGTTATGTCCTCAATGCCGTTACCACTTATGTAGTGCCCAAACCCGAGCGGTAGTTTGGGTAATTCTACCGTGGCCTAGTATGGCCTACCCTGAACTTCCCACGTGGTCAGGATAATGACGGTAGCATTCGCCAGTTGGGGGCCTTGTGATTACCTAGGGTTTCGGGGGTCAGAGGACACCATGGGGTTAAATGAGTGACCAGCCACATAACAAATGTAAGTTCTATTGTCTACTCTATGTACATGGATATACAAGTAGGTTACCCTAGCTAGAATGAGTTTGGTAAGTCCTAGGTGTGCTGAATTAGTTCATTACAGCTTCATGATCAATTAGCTGTCACGCCACTATTAAATTCCAAGTTGTAACCGTATAATTTAGAATATTAGTTTCCGAAAATAACTCGCTAATACAAACAATTTAGTAACCAGTCAGTCAAGCTTACCTCCTGTTAACAACCAGAATATGAAGGTGCCCACCATGGCACGATAAATATTTCAAAATATACTTGTACTGCAGGCAGCATAGTGTTGTAGACCAAATTTCTTCTGTCCGATGTAACCAATCTTGCGAGTCTCTCTGACGTAATTTCCTTGGGGTTTTATAGTGGTGTTGTGCTGTCTCAAATGTTTTACTTAACCTTTACATAACTGAACTGGGGCACGCATACACCTCTCAACAAACAGTTGTGAGGTAAGCTGCCCCACGTTTCCCAGTTATGTCAACTGAAAGTGCAATACCAGCACATTCCAGTCTTACAAGGAGACCAAGTAATTACCAATTTGTTGCGTACATTACGGTAGTACAGATGGCACACTTCAGAAGTAAGTAAAATGTCACATCCTGTGAAGTACCATGGAGGTTGCCATGAAGGATGTAAGGGTGTCATTTCATAATTGTGTTTGAAACAAACTAAATGGACAGAAGCATGGGAAGTTGTTTAAGACTGTGGTCTGAAAAATGTGTAGGAGGGGTAAAAAGTTCTCAATGTTGTGAACTTTTTATGCTTTTGAGATACATTTTTAGTAGGAAGTTATTTTAAGTGGAAAACATATTAAAGGAACAAATTGTATGTTACTCATATAGAAAAATGTTGGAACTAAATTATTTTAAAGTGGGAAATATCTTGTGTGTTGCCATCTCAAATGAGTTTCACTGTATGTGATTCGCAGGAGGAAGCTAGGATCCAAGAGCCATAATCATTCTTATGTCTCTGTTTAGGTAAGTTTTTTTTTCTTTTTCCAGTGTCATTATGCTCTTTTCATTGTAATATGACACAACTTTGTAATTCCATGCCAAATCGCTTTTTTTAGCTATTCTTTTTTGCATTATCTTCCCATTCTTCATTTTTGGAGTAATTGTTTGTCCATGGGAGTCGGTTGAACATTTGTTTTCATGATATTACAAATGTGTTGCAGAAAATGGTTTGTCATGGACAGCATACATATGTGTACAGTCAGGTACTGCTGCAGGTCCTGTCCCAGGAGCCCAAGGGTGGCTCCAACATGAAGCGACTATCACAGGAGATTACTCACTGTGCACAGCAGAAGTAAGCAGTGAATTTGTTAAATTATGTTAATTATTATGTACCCTACTGTCCCCATACATATCCATCACAGCAGTTTCAGTTTTTATGTCAGAGACATATAAAGGTTTGTGACAAAGGTGTATTATTAAACTGCCATGTATATTGGCCCTTCTTCCATTATTTTTTTTAAACAATGTTTTGTAAGTTAGGTGTGCTTTTAGCAGCTTACAAACATGGAATATACTGTGTTAGGTCCATAAGTCTGAACTAACTTCTTTTGTACCAGACATGGTGACTGCAAAACTTTGAAATTATACTGGGCAAATTTTAAGTGGATGAAATTTGTACCAGTGTAAATTGTGCACAGATGTGCATGGCTAAATTGCAGATTTATTAAAATTGTACCTGGAAGTCAAGTTATTCATTTATTGTTTAATGGATTCTTTATACTTTGTACGTCACACACCAACGGTATCCGTGTTCCAACTTTTCAGTGATTCAAGTATCAGAGGTATGTTAGTTAAAAGCGCAGTCTCACACACTAGAAGCTGGTGATGGCCAGTCCTCATTACATAGTTTTAAAACAGACCATTTGCCTCCCAATATCTAAAATGGATAGAACTTTGACTGATTCTGCTCTTTTCTGCAGTGAAAATGCCTGCTGAGGACTACATCTGAGGACCACCTAAATCACTGCCTTGTGGGTACTGAAGTTAAAGTGGCCAGAGCATGAATGTAATAAATAATTCATGTCTGTTGCTGAAGGCTACAACGTGTGTTAAGTTTTTATTTTTAACCATTTTATAATTCTCTATTGTGGCAGCCAGCATGATGTGACCCCCATCACGATGGCACTGAATGGTGCTGCAAGGTTTCCGCAAGCATGCCAGGCTCTCACATCAATGCTGTCACGCAACACTTTAAACCCAGCTGACATTACGGTATTATACCGCAACTATTCTGCCTTGGATCCACCCCCTATTGACTTGGTTCGAACTCCTCAGTTCCTGGGTGAGTGTTGTGTGGAATCTGTCCTTTAAAGCACAGTACAGTAAAACTTCAATAATTTGAGATGCCCAGGTCCAAATTGCACTTCAAGTTATACAGTTTTGAATAATCCAATTTACAATGTGCACTTACCTTGTATTAGGTTAGTTAATTAAAATAATGAAATAATATTTGAATCTATATTTCTTTTATATAGTAGCATAATAATAAACTCGTTTTTTTCTTTTATTTGTTTTTCTGCACACCTGTAACATAATGTAATATGATTTACACACTGAAAACAAGCCCACGACAAATCAGTGCATTTATCATTCTTATATCTGTTTTTATTGATAGTTAAAATAGGAATCAAGTGACCATTGTTTCAGTCTGTTTTTTATATACTTTAGGCACTGAAGTGTTTAGTTTATCGATAGCTTAGAATAGAATAGAATAGCATACAAGGAGGGTGGGCACTTTAGTGAGCCATGCACTTCAACCACACGTGATCCTATGTGCAGTATCCTGCTAACAGAAATTTCCTCTAAGTCACTTGGTTTCAAAAATTGTCAACCCAGGCACCTGGTCCTTTCAGGCTACCAAAGCTTCACAGTTACAAAAAACTTGTGAGGCTGCTTCAGATTCCTGCTTGCATCACGCTGAGTAATGTGTACCAAGGTAAAAGCAATCCCATTACAGACCTGGACAGCCCTTGAGGGTTCCAGGAGGTTGAGGCTCCCAGATTTCAAGACAGTTGGCACATGAAGGTTGTCAGCCCAACACAACAGCCGCCTTTACCCCCAGGAAATATTCCTGGTACTCGTTTCTGTTAGAGGCTGAGTCAACCCCAGTGCCATAGTGTGGCCAGGATTATGTCAACGAAAAATTCCAATGACACCATTGGGAATTGATCCCGCAACCTTTCGGCTTGTAGCGCAGTGCCTCAACCAACTGCGCCACCATGTGCCCCCACTGTTTACCAACCCTAGTTTAAATAAATGTCTGTTTAAATGACTTTGTTCTAATAGCAACCCTGTCAATATTCTTAGATGGTTTGTGGTCAGTCTGAGCACCTTCCCATCTTTTTTCACAGAGGATTTTTCAAGAAAGCCCTTAGCCTGCCTTTGTCCACTGATGGACTGCTAATGCTCCTCATGTTTCCTGCTTGTCAGTCCTTGATCACCACCCTGGCAACCTTTGTAGATGTACCAATTGCACACTGAGGTCCTTTGAGTGGATGCGAACAGCCTATCCTGGCTAATTTCTGAGCTTTTTCATTTCCATCAATCCCATTATGTCCAGGCACCCATACCAGTTGGATCCTTTTATGTTCTACCAGTTTCACCAAGGATTGTTGGCATTCCCAGACTAATTTGGAATTAATGTTTATCCATAGCATCACCACTGTGTTATCTTTCTCGTCTGAATTTACTACCAAATCTAGCACTGACAGTGCCATTAGAACATCTTTGTAAGATGGTAGGGCAGGAAGTAGTCTTCTCCTCTTTCTTGCCTCTCAGATGCATAGCCAGAGCCAGAGCTGTCCAGACTTGTTGGCTGATCACCAATGGTAGGCACAGATTGTCTACATTAAGAAACCTGTTAGAAGTAGTGGGGCAGTCAGTGTGGCAGTAGAGTACCGACACCACTTTTCACAAAGAAGTTCTGAATTACTGCAGGCATGATGGATTTCCATGCCACAGAAACACCTCACATGGCATCCAAGATGTTCCATTTTCTTATGTCTTCTGCGATAACACTCCTCTCCATTTCTCACACAGAAGAAAACGTACTACACACCTTCGGTACACTTGTTGCATATAGGATATGAAGGCCTGGTCTAGTAGTTGTATGTAGATGGTGATGTTTGGCAGTAGGTAGAAGAGATGCACATGCTTCAGGGTAGTGCCCTCCTTGTTGCGGGCAATACACTGATCCATTACCAGAAGCACATTCCTGTTTTGGCAAGCCATGTTTCTTTAATATGACACCAGCCCCTCTTTAAAAAATCTTCCAGTCACATAAGGAAATAGAAAGACTCAGTCACAACTTAAACTTCAACAGTGTACGTGTACATTGTGAAAGACACTTGTTCATGGAAATGTCATATGGTGTACATCATTTTCTGTAATATCTTTGTGTAAAGAATGAGTTCCTGATGCTGGCTGTGTAGGCTAAAACATGTTACTTATGGCAGATGGTCTTTCTTTCCTTATATTATAATCACACCAGGCCAGTAATTTCAGAAATCGCCCAGTCAGTCACTCATTCATTTTTGGATGACCTGTAATGACATGGGTAATGCCTCAAACTTTTCAAGCAGTAACTGGTATTTAATGGATACACTGCCATTAGCATTGCAAGGTTAGACCATCACACTTTCAGTTTTTCCCCTTGCTGACACTTGTGATGTTTTAATGCCAGAGTCCTCTTTGGTTGCACATTATGAATTTCATTTCACTGAGATTAAAAAATGTCCTACAGGGCATACTGTGTCAGTATTGGTTTCACATGCTCTCACCACCACTCTGCCAAATTAACATATGCTGAAGCAAATGCTTTACTCATTGACTGCCTTGTAATATTCTGTCTCTCTTTGAATCGCTGTAGCCATCCATTAAAACACTTAAAATCAATGCCCATCTTTCATGGCTGTTTCATCAGCCTACATTTTCAACTTCTGGCCATCCACTGCAGTATTTTACTTTCTAATGTGGCAAAGCAGTCAAACAGCTTATTTTCTGTATTGCTTTGCTTTGCCCCATGAATACTCATAAGTTTTTAAACATCACCCCCTTCCAAAGCCTGTTGTTCAATACAATCCTGGATTTTTTAATACATCGACAGGGTGAAGAGTGGGGTTCTATATGCCTGGATTTTTTCACTTTCAGTTTTTTTATTTTTTTCCGTTTCTTTAATGTCCTTTTAGTTTTCCCTTTGTTGTTTTGCCCATGTTGTTTCTTTGTTTCAGGTATACAAGCAACAACACAGGATATTGGTGGAGGACTCTTACCTTTTGCTGATCGTGTTGTAGTAATTGTGTACTGAAGTATCTAGTATTATGGCACAAACGCCACTAATAATGGTCACAGTGGGACAAGATATTAAGCTACTTCTGTCTGCAACCCATCTTCATTTAACTTCTAAGCGATTTCCTTAACAAAATCTAGTGTGTGTGTTCATGTCTGCCTGTCAGAGCTACACGCCCTAGCCACTGTCAACCAGAATTCATTTACCTAAAATACTAAGTTGTTTTTATAAATCACAAAATCTTTCATTGTGTAAAATCCAAAATGGATTATATCATCCCTTTTATGAGGGGATGCTGATGAGTCTTCAGCTTTGTAAAAATGACAACAAGCTTCAGGTTTGACACATATACTTTACTCAGTATACTCCCACCTGAGTTCAACACACTTCTAACTCTGCTGCTCCAGCTTCTTTAAACCATCCAGATAGAATTCTGAAGGCTGGGCTGCAAACCAGTCATCTGCATCAGACTTATCAGCACCCCTTCATAATTTCAAATATTTTTGGAGTAATTTGTTGTCATTTTTATATTCTGTCCAGAGAGTGGGAGACTACCTTTTGCAGCTCTACAAAACAACTCGGACACATACTTATACACACACACACATTCATGCTATTTTGACAGGTTTTATATGCTGAAATATTTTCAGAAAGTATATGGCCACTTCGACATCCTTTTCAGTACATCAGTTGCATTGATCAAATTGAAACATAATTTATTTTCAAAGATAAATGACAGTATAAAACTTTATTACAAATCAGGAAGTGTAAGTTTAAGTAAAAGAACATTCAGATTTTACTTCAAAGAACACAGTAAGTTGAATAAAAACACTCAAGACAATATGGTATGTTGCAGAGCTGCTGGTAGACTCGTTGTTTAAACCAGGCATAAAACTGAATCCAGAGCACAAACCGAAGTATATCTATCTATTGGCTTATGCTGCCAGTGTGTGTGAGGTTTCTTCTGGCAAGAAGGGACAGTCAGCACGCAAGACACTGAATAAGGATGAGTTAAAGGCCACTATCCAGGCCATTGAGAAGGTTCATAGCATTTGTAACATAAACAAAGGTTCAGCAGAACTCATAGCTGAGCTGAGCACACTGTATCAGTGCATCAGGTGGGTATCACATACTAGTGGACCAGTGATCATAGCCCACTCTGAGTCACAGGCTGACAGACAGTAGTGGCGTGTTAATATCCAGTACCTGGCATATCTCATGCCTTGAATATTGGTCAATGTTGAATGAAATGTGAGGAAAATTAATTCTTTCTTTTATAAAATATATAAACAACCACCAAATGCACTTTAATTTTATGATATATTTTTATTTATATTATTTTCACCAACCAGCCATCACCAGAGTGATGTTTTTGATGCAAGAATACAAGTATAGTTAAATATGTCACATTCACCTGTAATATTACAAATATATAATCTCAGTTAAAAAATGTATAAACTTTTAACCAAAATTATATATTTTTAATATTCCGGAGTGATTGTGACACATTTAACTACAATTGTATTCTTGTATCAAAAATATCAGTCTGAAGATGGCCGGATTACTGGCCGAAAGATGTTGGTGAAAATATTTTAAATGAAAATATGTCAAAATTAAAATGCATTTGTTGGTAATTTACACATTTTATAAATCTCATTAATGCACGGCATATGGAACATATTTTAATATTTACTTAGTGTTGTGAGATTAGCTTTACTACAGGATGTTTCTGTCTGCAGTAAGTGACGTGACTGACTTCACTGCAGTAAAGGAATGTAATTAACTGTACTGTAGTAAGTTTGTATCTGCAATAAATTTAAATGGTTTCCAATGCATATGCCAAGACAATAAATGTATTTATTAAATATGTGTACTCCGAATTGGAGTACATCCTTCTATTGTTTTTTAACTCCTGAAGCATAAAACTGCATAGAGGTTTTATCTTATGTTGTAGGTTCCCTGTAGTATCTGTTGGTGTTGTGCGCTGGGTAGAGAGTACAGTCACAGAGCCTAGCTATTTCAAACTTTGTACAGAACACACTCCAATCCACTTGGCTCTTCTCGATGAGGTGGTCACATGTCACACCCTGCTTCATCCTAAAGTTCTTCAGCTCTTAATTCAATTGTTTGAATCAAAACAGGACGAACTGGAGATCTTGGTACAGGTATGTGCATATCCCATTACCAGGACGTTCTGGTTGTTTTCGAATGTTGCAGAACATTGGACATGAGAAACATATGCAAATTATGAGCTCTTTTGTGGGGAAAACTTGTTGCACCTACGTTCTATAACAGAAATATCAGTAAACATGGAACAGTAATGTTACCAGTTTGTTTTGTGGGTGTGAACAGAATCTGTTATGAGTGAATAACATATGTTACTGCTGTTTGAGAGGAAAGTGAAAGTGGGAGGCTGCAAACAGTACGGAATGTCAGAATGAAGGAGATGAGGAAAGCATGTGCGAAAATTTTTTGGAAAGGAGCAGCCTGAGAAGCAGATGGGAGAACAAGAAGATATGCTATGAGGACAGGAAGAGGATCCCTGTAGCCCAGTTATTTCAAACTCGTGGGTGGAGAGGGGCACAGTGAGCTGAGAAGGTTGGGCTGCAAAATTTTAAAAATAAGAAATGTATAACATCATAATACAATATATAAAACAAAAATTTGTAGAGTGCAAATGTAAATATAAAAGAAAATTGAACTGAGGTTATCCGGTCATGTCCTGGTCTAATATCTGGCCTCTAATCGGAAGATAGCCAGAGAACTTGGCATCTTCAGTTGTCCTTAGGTCATTGATAGGTATAAAATTTGTGTGTATGCCACTTTCATTATGAATAATAAATGTGTTTCTTTTACTTTTACTTTTACTTTGTTTATTCCATTCATTACAATGAAGTAAATAACTCAAAACACCAACAAATGCACTATTCTGTAATGTATGTGTACAGTCTTTTATATAGTAAGTACATGTTCTGGTGCTGTCATTTCACCTTGTTCAGAGAGCTGACACCAACATTTATTTGAAACATATAACAATAAATAGGTCACAATAAGCATACATATACTGTTGGATCATTAGTGCAGAATTTTGCAGGTTTTGATTTCATTTATGTATGTAAATATAATATTGGTAAAGCGTTAATAATATGATTTATTTTTAAAATGGCTAAAAATTGTACATGCCCACTTTGTAATTGCATTTTGTGTACAAACACCTATCCTTCCCTGATCCAAGTGGTTCCCATTCCTGTGCAGTGTGTGGTGGGATGAAGAAAGAATAGATGTTCGTGTACAAAGAATAATTAAAAAGTAGACACATACAAATTCTAACCATTTCAAAAACAAACCATATTATTACTTTTTTACCAACGTCATATTATATTTATATACATAATTTTAACCGAGGCTTGTAGAATTCTGCACTGTTGATACCGTAACATATATATATATATATGTGTGTGTGTGTGTGTATTGTGACCTATTTTATTGCAGTGTGTTTTAAAGAAATGGTGTCTGCTCCCTGGAGGTGGCAAGATAATAGTGCTGAAATGCATAAGAACTGTGTAAAAGATTGTACACATAAATTACAGAATAATGTGTTTGGTGGTGTTAAATGAGTTATTTAGTGTTTCTGTTAATCATGATCTTTGAAGATCCTGTTTCATCTCATGAGTGAAAACATTTGTTTACAGACGTATGTATTACCAAACATCACACTTATTTGACAAAGAAAAATTGGATTATTTTTGGAAATAAGAAAACAAGTGTTAGTGATATAAAGATTTAAAATATCAATCTGTGTATGCCCTCCATATCCTTAACAACCAGCATGAATACGGCCTCATGGAGAAAACAATGACCCTCCTAAAACCCATCAAAAACACCTCCTTATTAACCTCATATGAACAGTTCTTCATACACGCATTTCACAAATCTGGAAGGCTCGTTTCCGAACAAAACCCCGGCGAACCCAACCCACTGCTCCAGATGGCCATCAAAACCTCCCACCCTCCTACATAACCCTGCCAGTCGAACAGTAACCTTCACAGTGCTCGCACCCTACAACGCAGCACCTCACAACCACTACCAACCACATCCAGCAGAACCAGGTATGTAGCCGACTTCATATTAAATCTCCACCCCCTATACCAACCTGCCCATCACCGGTATACTCTCCCTAGTGCACCTAATAACACCTGCACCACACACCCCTCCCATCAAACAGGCACAACGCATGCATCAGTACACCCGCTCCATATACACCAGACCTGATAAACGCACAAGGCAGATACCAGTCCAACACCACGACACACCCATTTGCACACGACATTCGCATATACACACCAGGTCCCATCTAGGTATACTACACAATACCCCACAAAAAAGACATTACAGCTAATATCTACTTTGTCCCCGCTTGTTACAGCGCAGCACACCACATGCAGTAACACACGTCTTGGTCTCCTGAAGATGGGCATAATGATGACCAAAACATGTTGAGAAAGTGTTGATAATAAACATCTCTGTTGTATCTTGTTGGTTTTCTCTCTCACTTCACGATTTGCTCACGATGCACGGTCACAGAAACCTAAAGCTATCAAAGAGCGTTTCACTCCACAGTTTGATAGCCTGTTACGATCATATCCAATTACATGTGCCCACTTATAAAAAGCAAATTTCAGCCATATTTATAGTTTGTTTTGAAAAGTTTTGCAGGCCACCAAAAGAATTCAGGTGGGTCACATGTGGCCTGCAACCCACCAGATTGACATTCCTGCTCTCACTCAAAATCATGACCAGTGGCTGGCTTCATGGTTAGCAGTGCTGAATGTTCAGATTTTAATAACTGAGGGGTTTAGTCAGTTACATGACATATGTATTTAGGGTAATAGTTTTGTTATAATGTGTGCAGTTGGAGATGAGAAAAATGTTGTTGGACCGCATGGTGAATCTCTTGAGTCGAGGCTGTGTAGTGCCAGTGGTGAAGTACATCAAGCAGTGTTGGTTACGTGGTGACACCGACATATCTCTTATACGTTACTTTGTAACAGAGGTAAATACATATCTGCATATACTGCTACTGCTAGTAGTAGGAGTATTGGTGGTGGTGATGGTGATAGCAGTAGTGTCTGAATGTCAGCAGGGTGGCCATGTCCCGGCCCTTAAGGCATAGTTTTGCAGTAGTTAGGACATTAGCATACTGCTTATTAAACTCTAAGTCAATCTTTGTAGTCTGTGGAGATGGTTTGGTTTAAGATTATTAAAGATAATCATGCAGAGACTAATACTAGAATGCCTCTTAGAGTACCAGAAATTCAGATTTTTGAGAAGTAAACATTTGTGATTCCAGTGACAGAGTGAACCAATGAAGTATAAGAAGGGAATGGGGGCAGATTTAGAGTTTTTGTGGGAGAATAGTGATGAATTGAATATGTACAGGATTATTGAACTAGTGGTAGTGCCAAAATGTCAGCGGTTAATTATGGTGTTTTTATCTGCTTTTAGTATTGTGCTGAAGTGCACTAACTTTTGCAGGTGCTAGAAGCTATTGCACCACCATATACACCTGAATTTGTACAGCTGTTCTTGCCTATGGTTGAAAATGAAGAAATCACTGGCACAATGAGAGGAGATGGTGAGAATGACCCTGTCTCAGAGTTTATTGGTAAGTAATAGTAATACTGTACCTAAAAGATGTTGATCTCCTGATATGAACATCTCTGAGATTTTAGGTTCTCACAGCAGTGCTGTTGAAGATTAAAACCATAGCAGATGTAGTGCTGTGTCAGAGGGAAAGTAGTTAACCAGCATTTTGAGGAATCGTAGTGCCTTCCAGACACTGGAAACAACTCACCCATTGGCATGGCATTACATCCCATAGAACATGGAATCATCAGTACCTGCAACTCCTAATGTTACTCCCTTTCCAAGTTGAAAATTTTTTAACTATGATAATTTATTATCGATGTATATTGTAATAGATACAGTTCTGGTTTACGAAACCTTTTCTGCTGTTTTGTTTTGACTCACACTGCTGTCCAAGATGTTTGTTTCTGGTAGAAATTGATCATACTTTGTCCTTTTTGTTTCTGGTAGAAATTTATCATACTTTGTCCTTTGACAACAACATTACGGCCCCAAGGATACTGTATTTTTTTAGTGCCCTGTTTTTAGCCTCTTTGGCCCACCTGATAACTTAATATTGTTGCAATCCATTTAAAAACTACAATGGAACCCCCTTATGTTTTGAAAAAATCCCAACAAATTAGGTGTATTAAGCAGGAGAATATCATAAAAGGATAAACCTCAGAAGTATCATTATTTTGTAATTCTTTTTTGAAATGGACATTCACCTGACTGGAATATTATTCCATGTAAATTTTCCATTAAACAATTTAGTTTGTCGTGAATTGATGATGGCTTAATTTGCATAGTGGTTTCTACGTAGGAGCCATGCTAATTATGTGTTATAATTAATTGCTGTACAGGACAAAACTGTACACAAAATGTCTATAAATTTTGCATACAATTTTTCTCAAACTATTTACATAATGAAATAGTTACAGTCAGTGTGCATGCTGTTAAATTCACATTATTTCACCTTGTAGACTCCCCACACACCATGAGGTTGCATTTCCCAGATTTTAAGTTCTGTCAAAGTGCATTAACAGTGTTTAGAACCCAAATTCCCTTGCAAGGTTTTAGCACTAACATAGAAATGACTAATAGGAGCCTTATACTATATTGATGATCCTGTATAAACCTGTAACAGCAGCTGGTCTCAGACACTCATAGGCTTCACCACACAGTCCACTTAGTCTCCAAAACAGCAGATGGCACATTACATATGTCTCATCATGTGTAGCACCACGTAGGAACTGCCTTGCAGGCTAGTCTTTAGACAATGTAAGC
>Ga0131853_10005420_pt1 | contig 22986 bp, 16 predicted proteins | sample TergutLab28metaG_FD_92764 | JGI IMG/M metagenome (GOLD analysis project Ga0131853, IMG submission 92764) | Labiotermes labralis P1 segment gut microbial communities from Petit-Saut dam, French Guiana - Lab288 P1 (version 2) (version 2) | ecosystem: Host-associated > Arthropoda: Insects >...
AAGTTCCCCTAAGACAACCTGAAGATGGCCAGTACAGGCCGAAACATGTAGTTGTCCATTATATAGTCATTAAATACACCTCATGTGACACAGTTGTGTTTGACTACATACAATTTTCCAAATGAGTGTTGGTATTACGTTTCTTGAGCTCTCAAATTAACACATCCGCCATCCAGGATAATTCCCACAGCGGCCTTAAAACCTAAAGGATGTTGAAAAATCATAAACGAAAGAAATTCACGCGTGTGTTTTTATGAAGCTGCCTAGGACCACGAAACTAAAAGACACCCGACTGAACTCGGGACCGTCGTAGTCTGAATTCAGGTTACGTGAATTTCTTTTTTTCAGATTTAGTGGTTTAAATGGGATACTGTGACGAGATTACGGATCACCGCTAGGAAGGACTTTTGAGGTCAGTTTTCCTAACGGACGATTTGCCTAGACCTTGGTCAGGTTAGCAGGCTGTGAGCTGATCCGCGAATCTGAAACGCAACAGAGCACCAGACGACACGGTTCGTAGCGCAGAAAGTTCTTTCTTCCCCCCGGTACTGACAAAGGCAGGCAGCGGGCATGCCGCTGTGGTGGGCAGAAGATAAGTAGGCTGAAGAATGACGGGTAACAGCGAATAGCAACGCACAGGCTGGCTTATCATGTCAACTCGTATGAAGACACTTGATGGTGAGACTTTCCACGTCTACTCTAAATCTGACCAGCATTATAGATTATTGTCTTAAAATACATCGCAGACTTTGAAAAAATGAGCCACAAATATAAATTGCAAATTTGCGGAAATAATAAAAATTTTGTTTGTAATTAATAAAACGACTTCTTTTGTGCCTTACATACAGCGTGTTTTACAACAACAAAAAGTCGATGAAAGCAGAAATAATTTACTTTCCAAAACCCAATTTTAAAATCCATGTTTCAAAGCAAGTGGGTTAAAGTTAAGTGCATTACACTGGTTACACGTCAACGCAGTCTAGGGTAATATTTTGCAAACAAAAATAGACTACAGACTGCCTCTAAAACATCCTGTTATTCTTCTCTTGTGTATTCATAAACCGAGATAGGATCTGCTAAAATTGAACTCTGTTTTTTTCTCCATTCTTCAAATTCTGTGCACCATCCAGTTTGTCCTATCACAATTACAAACTTACGCCTATTTCACCAACCACAAGGCCCGCGTTTGGCCATCGTGCGCCTAAAGACAAAACAGTTTACAGTAGAACTGTGTGTGCTTCAGCTTAGTCTATGGAATCACGTGTTTTCAATTGTAATTATAAACTGCGTTAACAGCGCGTTGGAAAATTGGTCTTTAAATTCAGGCCAAGGCCATAGAAAATTGGTTGTAGAATTCAGGTCCAATACCGTGGAAAACTGATTGTCAAATTCAGATCAAGGACGTGCCGAGGCTGACACTTCTCACAGCGTAAGCCCAGATTCGACCCCAGGAGGGTTCGGGAGGATGTGTAAGAAGTGGCACTGCGAGAGGGTTCTCTGGAAGTTGTTCGGTGATCCCTCGTCATTGTCATTCCAACAGCGACCCATACTCAATCACGTATTCATTCATTCATTCAATTATCCATCTACATTCGATACTACACAATCTTAGTAACTGCGATAGCTGCTAAACAAACAATGGAACTCTATCCCCACCCCCCCCCCACCTCCTTACTATAACACATGAACACATAGTCTTTACTATAATATTTAAAATAGATAACTTCTGTGGCGATTAAATTAACACAGCTAAATAAAAAAAAATACTCTTTTGGGAAGAGGGGCAGAAGCACACAGCTTCAATGCATTAAAAAAGGGAATTACATATTGTAAAAAATCCAGGTTTTTTTTACATATTTATGCTACACGTTTCAGCCATTACTGTCATCATCAGGCAGAATCTTCCCAAGTACGTACAAACACATATCTACGTGTTGTGTTTACCATAAAAATATAACGTATTTTCTCTCATACAAGAATAGTATCACAAAGCTCTGTTCGGTTTCAAGTACATACTTGAAATCAATGTGGGCCGGGTAGCTCAGTCGGTATAGCGACCGACCACGAGCTGGACGTTCCGGGATCGAATCCCTGTGGGGACGAGATTTTCCGCCCGTCCAGACTGGCCCTGGGGCCCACCTAGCCTCCTATGCAATGGCTATCGGGACTTTCCCGGCGGTAAAGTGCGGCCGGGGCGTGCTGCTGACCACTCACCCCCTTCTAGTGCCGCGGTCATGAAAGAGTAGAGCTATACCTTTACCCACCCTCTGGACCACATCGGGCCTGCAACGGGATCACTTTACCTTTCCCTTTTACTTAAAATCATTACAATCGCCATGCAATGATGTGATCGTAAAGTCAACACATTTCTAATTTTCATTGTTACACCGTGCATGTTGTTGAGTTACTCAATTATTATACCAACTACTGCGCATATATAAAATTTATAAAATTTACACATTAAAAAGTTAAAACAGTTGGGTTTTGTGGCAGCGAAATTAATGTGACTTTTTATAGTGTGACTTTAGCAAGGAAGATATGGCTCCCTGATGATGGTCTTAGGACCGAAACTTGTCGAAGCGTTTTAATGTTTTAATGTGTAAATTTTATAAATTTTATATATGTGCAGTAGTTGGTATAATAATTGAGTAACTCAATACATTCCATTTCAATTAAAGGTGTAAGGTCTGGAATCCGAATAGTCTGGCAAGTGACATGCGAAGTACGGTCCAAATTGCTGCTCCGCTACAGCCTGACTGCACACTTCAGTAAGAAATTTAAAAATAAATTGTACTAAGGAGGGTCTATAATAAAGCAAGAGTTCATACTTCTACTAGCAACAGTACGTTGGAAAATAACCCACGTATAATTCCATGTTTCATAACGCAAGAAAGATTGAAAACGCCGACATCATACCGACAAACTGAAAAGTAACTAATATCCTATATCACAAACACCGTCGATCAAGAAAAAAACAGTTGTAATCGACGGGTTTTACTCAAATAATTTATATATCACAACGAGATGTACAAAATAAAAGTTGTCTAATATCCTAACCGTGTAGACACGAACCAACCAATAACCAAAGAGCTAACCGAGGGTACGTCGACATGCCATTCCTGCGTTTAACCGCATCTGCGGGCTCAGCAGCAGACGCCGTAAACCATAACTGTGGATTGGGCTTACGCTAACGAATTTCCCGTCGCGGTTGAGGACCTCGACGTGGACAAACTACAGTTATAAACACGAAGATTAACCCCATTACAGTTAAGTATTCAGCCCGTGCCGCGCAGTAAACACACTCCGTCCTAACTTTAAAAAAACCAATCAGTTAATATCAGTCAATGCTGTACAGTGAAATAATCGCTGTTTGTTCTGAGGTCCACACAAAACACATAAATAAACTGTGTGAGCAGAACGTAGAATTGTTGAATGTTAAACTGGCGGTACATAAAGTAAACACTGGGCTTTAAAGGTCTAATCTTTCACACATCACTGCGCTTCGGCATCAATTCAACTTATCATCCAGAGGTTCCAAACGCAAACAACAGCGCCCACCTGCTCTCAATGTATTGTAGAGCAACGCTGTATACAATAGGAGCAGTATAGTTAAAAGTATTTCCCTTGCAAAACATTATGGCATATAGGAGAATGAGGGCATTCGTCCACTCATTTTTAACCTGGGCACTACTTCGAGGTGAGTGGCCAGCTTAACGAACCGTTCGTCTTGCTTCCCAGGGAAGGGGGGGGGATTTGCCGCTACCCATTGATAAAAGGCGGGATAGGCTTCAGAGCATGTCTGGACATTTTGAGGACAGAAACAAATCTTGTCCTCGAAGGCACATCCTCCTATCCTAGTCACTAAATCACCTGAGCTACCCCGACTTGCAATAAATGTTCTCTACACTAACGGCAGTGTAGCATTCCAAAATTTCGGATTATTTCCTTAATTTATTTAAATGGACACCAGAATTATCACGTATTACCACTAATGCCATCTACAAGTCATAGTAGAGAAGCAGATCAGATCAGCACTGTGTCACACAGCGTTTAATTAAAAAATCTCTCTAGGCCATCAGCAATCATGGATAGCCTAAACCTGCTTGTAAGCTGCTGGTACTCATCGTTCAAATTGATCTTTCAGTGCCTTTCATTAAAGAAGTAAATTAAGTTATACAGCCTAAGACGAAGGGAAGAGACATGAAAGGCGAGACTTCACTAAGCTCCTTCGTAGTGGCGAGGTACCGAACTTCAAACCTCTGTAATAGCAGACCGGTTTTTCGCAGTGTGCCGCAGTCACTGTCAGCAAATGACAATGTACCACGAGGTGGTCCACTATAATTTCCTACCGCATTCTCTACAAGTAATTAGACACGTTGGCATAATTCGCACGAAGTGCCTATCAGCTTCGGCACGTCTGTCCGTCCATCCATCCGTCCGTCTGTCCGTCCGAGCGTATATTCTCGGTTCCCAAACGACGGATTTGGGCTAAATTTAATACTGGGAACTTTATGAAGATCTGTCGAGAAAACCCAGATTTGGTTAAAATTTGACAAAAGAAATTTTCGGTACTTTACATAAAGACATAATTACGTTTATATTGTTGACAGAATTACGAAATATTTTTGTAACTCGACAACAAGATACATGGAACCCACTGTCGCGTTCTCGTGGCAAATTTCAACAGCTTTAAACTTCTGATAGCGACTTGCGTAGCTCAACCACACACAGACCGCACTCTTGCTTTTTCCACGACAAAAGTTGTTGCGCGAAAGCGCCCCAATATTACGTTGCTAATTAACAAATTTGTCACTCGTCACTCCATTCTGAACTCATGACAGCATCGTTGAATGTATAAAAAAATAGCACCGAACTGTAGTACGAAAATTCAAGTATTCTGTGATGTTATGCCGCGCAAATTGGTACGAGGGCTGTCCGGAAAGTATCCAGGCACGTTGAATATCTCGAGAACCGGTCGCGTGGCCTTGATGTAACTTGGCAGCCAGTCAGAGAAGACCCTGCTGTGCATTCGTAAACAGTCACTCTCCCGTGGGGCTAGTCAGTTGGCAGTGAGACATCGCTGACTGAGCTGGTGTGCTGTGTGACCGTCCAATTCACAAATCTCCTCAAGATCAACGGCGATTTTAGCTTTGGGAATAGCCAGAAGTCGCAGGGAGCCAAATCTGGGCTGTAGAGGGGCTGACAGACCTGGGTTATGCGATGTTTTGCCAAAAAAAATGCCTGTATGGGAGCTGTAGAATGGGCAGGCGCATTGTGGTGATGAAGCTGATCTGCTCGTTCGGTCATCGTGAATGCGAAAGTCACACAGCACACCAGTTCAGTCAACGGCGTCTCACTGCCGAATGACTAGCTCCACGGGAGAGTGACTGTTCAGGGACGCGCATTAAGCTCTCGTCTGACTAGCTGCCAAGTTACGTCAAGACCATACGATCGGTTCTCGACATATTCAAATGGATGGATACTTTCCGGACAGCCGGTAAGAGTGTCGTTGTGTAATCTTCTTGAGGTTGCAGCAGTTTTAAAGGCATCACGACCCTTCAAAACGTCGATAACAATTTACCAATCCACACGGTGTAAGACACCAGAAGACTGCAACTCTCAGCAACTCCGCAACCTGTACGTCACATATCGCATGAAACCACAGCATCCCAAACACACGTAAAGTGTCTGGTGCTGTTAACTAAGACGCATGTTTAACAGTTCAATACTCCCCCACCGTCAGTCACAAAATAACATTCGCATAAGCGGTAACGACGTCAAATTAAACACATATCATTTGAATCAAAACGTACAGAAAGCTGCTGCGTCCCATTACATCACATTTTCTCAGTACGCAGCCTTTATATAAGATTTTATAAACAATAAAATTGAAAAATATTTCCCCAGTCACACCTCCCATGTTTATCCATACTGAAATATCCCTCCAAGTCTTACTAAAATTTTTAAAACCTTAACTGACTTTCATTGTCCCTTGATAAACTTCAATTTTCCTTGTTAATATTTTATCCTGTATTGTGACCTTATAGATCCTAGCGGTTAAAAAGTGTAACATCCAAAAATTCCACTTTCAACCCACAGAATACATTTGTGTTTTGTATGATTATCAAAAGAAGCATAATTTCCCCATTGAAGCATTAAATGATCGGTTTTTTACAGCAGTGACGGAGTGCTTTTACTGCACGGTACGCGGCGAATCATTAATTATAATTCAGGTTGGTTTCCTGCTTTAAATGGTTAATCTTCCTACACCCAGCGGTAATAAAGTGAGGACATAAAGTTACAGGTACACTGCAGTTACGAGTGGAAAATCTGTCATTTCTAGTTCAGGTATAAAATCTGCAATTAAAAGCCCATTCAACTACGGAACGAACGTACGGTAATATGGGTCTCCAGTCGATGGAACTAGAACAGCAGAGATATCGACATTAGACAGCACGCGACTTGTGCTAGAAGCATGCGTGTTGGAGGGAGGAAGGGAGGGAGAGGGGGACAGCAGGACAATCTGCCCATCGCTGTGGACAATGTGAAGTCCATACTGCTGTAACTTCTTGAACTGTACTTTCTCTTCAGATTTATTGTAACTTAACCAGCTAGGCTCTCTACATACCAGTCACGTCAAGACACTCAAATCTTGCTATGAATCCTGAATAATAAAGCAGTCCCGTTACAGGCCTGGAGTGACCCAGAGGGTTCCAACAAGTTGAGTTTCCCACATTACATGACAACGGCACAGGATGGTGGTAAGGTTGTCAGCCTTACGCACCGGCCGCCTTTACCCCCAGGAAATGCTCCTGGTACTCATTTCTGCTAGAGGCTGAGTCGACCCCAGGGCCATAGTGCGATCGGAAGGATTATTTCAATGAAAAATTCCAATTACACCATCTGGAATCGAACCGGCGACCTACCGATTTGTAGTACCGCACCTTAAACTCTGTGCCACTGCGGTCCCCGAATCCTGAATAATACTGGAATATTTTACCGGCTTCCCTTTAGGCCCATAACGTTCCACAAAATCACAGTGTTCTCAAGTTACGGACGATCGCCAAAACCCTTATATAATGTAAACGAACAAGGGTTTACGTTACAAATACGAGAGATATGGTTACAGACATCACAGGATCAGGAATTAAAATAAATAAATAAAGACGCTTTATACTATATTCCAGCTCAGGAATTGAAATTATAGATCCTTTGTATCAGTAAGAGGACCCTTAATTTATGTTTGTGATTAAAACACACAGTCGCAGCATATAAATGTCCGCGGTTTTCATCAGTCACTTCACACAAATTACAATATATGGAATTATTCAAAACACATTTCGTTGAGAGAGAGAGAGAGAGGGAGGGAGGGAGGGAGAAAGAAATGTGTTATTTAACGACGCTGCAAATTCCTGGCATTACACAGCGAAGACGATTCAGTAATTGCTCAACACTTATTAATTAATTAATTAATAAGTGAGGAGCACTGATGAAATGAAACTGCCAGAATAAAACTGAAACCCTCTACAAAGAACTGCCTCAGCTTCAAATCCCCCACAGACAGAACCAGGATCAAACCCGGGCATCCGGGATGATAGGCCGACCCCAGCCATGACAATATATATTTTGAAAAGATTCCGGATCTATTACGTTCATAAATTTAATGACAATCAGGCCATGCCATGTTGAAGGCGGTTAGACGCCGGCCTCTCGCAGTGGCGACGTGCGTTCTATACCATTCCGGTCAAATGGGGAACAAAGTGGCAATGGGAGAAGTTCTTCCCCTAGTACTTCGGTTCTGCACTATCAGTATCCTTCCGCCGATCCTCCATACCCATTCAATTGTCATCGACAATAAAGAACCTCATCAACTGACAGCGCTGTTCACACGGACAAAAATAATCACACGTCATTAAACATCATACATAAATGCATATTCTATCTTACTGGCAAAATGGAGGATCTCGTGTTTTATGAATGCCTGAGTTATTACTTTAAATCACGACAACAAATGTCTTGCCCAATGCACAGTGTTATCAGTCTATCTCAGCATAAGCGAAACTAGGCTAAAAATATTAGGGAGAGGGTGTGGGCAAAATCGATCATGGGTGTTAGAAACTTTAATTTATGGAGAAATCAGGTTTTTAAAATGGGAAAGATTGGTTTGAACTAGTCCTTAATATACATACACCCCTCCCCCCCCCCCACTCTGTCGCTTCAACTTCTTTATTTGGTTATCTTCAAATCATTAGCCAAAAAAAAATTCTTCTTAGGTATCACATATATTGGAAGGACATTTGCCTCTTCTTACGCCCCCCTCGTCCACGTTACGCCCAACATAATCTTAGAATGATTAGTGGGAAGGGATATGAAAAACGCGGTCTTGGTCTAGTCATTATCACGAATTTTCGGGGAGTGACTTTGAAAAACAACGAAAACTCTGCGCTCAGACCGAGACTCAAACCGGACCGTCTAGCAGACAGAAGTACAGAGTATTACTTTAATATTAACACGATTAGCAGGACGTTCTTGAGTAAATGACTTAGAGCATGCCTACAGGAATGTGTCGGAACGAGTCACGGCGCCTTAGAACACAGTACATTCTATCATGTCAGTAACTCAAAAAAAAAAGCAAAGCAAAAGTAACATTAAACAGCACTGTCAACACGAAGACACGTCACACAGTAAGGCATGCAAAACCGCACAAACACACAAACCGAATCTACGGAAGGTACAAAATTTCAATACTGACCTTTATCATGGTAAAGTCACTGTCAAAAGAGACTCGATATATGGGAGGAACCACATGAAGAGAGCGCCCCAATTTAACCACCTCCAATTGAGAGTCTACTAACGCTAAAACACCAGACGTATTCAGAATGCTTGAAACCAACACTTCCATAAAGCCACCACAGAGCATTGTGCCAAGTACACACTTAAAATGTCCAGTACAAATCAGAACACAATTCTATCGATACAATTAACTAAGTGTCTTGCTTCAATTACGACCCGCGAGGGATACGAGCTCACGACCGGTTGCTAAGACACTGAGGGAGGTTTCCAGCCCCGGCCAAAAACGGGTTGTACATGGGGGAAGGGGGCGGATGCGCGCGCAGCAGTCATTTACTCTCCAACTGTACTACCCATGTGCCATGGCATCAGTCCTGAAGGCAGCCGGTTCTAACCAAAGCAATCGATACCATTCAACTTAAACGGTAACATGCTGGGTTGTGAGCCCGGTTTATACAGAGACAGGTTTGGATCAATAGCATCCAGAAATGGTATCACATGTCAGGTTGTAGGTTTTCTTCGTACTGAGGCATTTTATAATTGATAACATCGAGTGAAACGGTTGTATATCGAATGCGAGCGAGTGACACCACAGAGCTGCTGATATCAGTAGGATCTGTATAATGGTATGACGAGTTGAGAGCGTTTCACAGCGAAAAGAGGTGCAATCAATAGTGCTACTGAAAAAAAAACACACACTCATATCGGGGACTTCAAAGGTGACTTAACTCACTTTAAACACTTAACTAAGCGTTGAAGTTTTTAATTCGTGACCAGTTTCCATATATCTGCTGATATAAGTCCTGCTAAAAGCGGCACTGTCCTAAATACCACAGTCCAATCATCAAAATAATACCTCACGTACGAAGCCTCGCACACGCGCTTAAAGAAATTTTATCTATAGTTGAATAAAGAGAGACCAACTTGATGTTACTTGCTTTATTATTTCATTATTTACTGCTCAACATGTTTCGGATGTTAATACATCCATCCTCAGGAGCTTGCGACTTATTTGATGAGTTATTTCATGGGTTGCATTGCTCTGGTTCGATGTGTCTTGGTGTTACGTTGTGGTTTGGCTGGGGTCGTGTGGTATCCGGATGCAGGCTGAAACAGTTCTTCAGAGCAATACAACCCATGAAATACTCAACAAATAAGTCGCAAGCTCCTGAGGATGGATGTACTAACATTCGAAACATGTTGAGCATTAAATAATGAAATAATAAAGCAAGTGACATCAAGTTGGTCTCTGTTTATTCAACTATCAAGATGATGCACGGTCCAATAAACATAAGATAAACATAAAAACTTTATCTATTTTCATACAAACGCTCGCAAAAGTCACTTCACACCCGATGTTTTACGACAGACAGGCCAATACACTTCAAATTCTTCTTCTTCCCGTCTGCCAACCGTTTGGGCACGACGATATTCTGTTGCGCTGTTGGCCACAGATGGCAGACGCTTTGGACCTTTCGTACAGTCAATATCAGTTCACGTATTGTGTCAGCAGAGGTCAATTAACAGGTTGATTCGAGTGTCATGTGACTTTTGCTACGTCGTGTACTTTTCTATTGTAACTACTTTTAAGAACTGCGCTCGTCTGGGTTATTATGCAGCCAGTAGACGTAATTTCTTATCGGAGTTTCGGGACAAACTATCGGTCCCATCTTCATGTCTTTTTTGGTTTCTTGGCCCCTGAAGATGGGACCGATAAGTGATCCCGAAACGTCGGTGAGGAATTACCACTACACGCTGCGTAAAAACCCAGAAGAGCGCAGTTCTCATCTACTTCAAGGCGGAAGCCTGAAAACAGGCCTGCAACTGTTCTTCTTTATCTGATTTTTTTAAAAGTTGTATCAGCTACTCGGATTAGGCAGCTTCGAAATTTTTGTTTCAGATCATCTCAATATTTATCCTGTGTTTTATCTGTCAAGATGGGTTGAATGCTTATAACGCAATCTTCTTGTTTCTATGAACATGTACAATTGTAAACATATAATAAACAATTTATTTATATATTACTTGTCCAACGAGATGCAACACAATCAGTCTATTTACTATTCTGCAAGTTCACTCTACATGTTTCGGGTGTCAACCACACCCTTCATCAGGAGTACACAAAACTGTAACTACAGCCTCCGGTACTGTGCGGCTAACTCCCTCCAACATGGCCAAGCTTGGCCACGTTGGAGGGAGGTAGCTGCACAAAAAATATGACCAGTACCGGAGGCTGTAGTTACAATTTTGTGTATTCCTGATGATGGGTATGGTTGACACCCGAAACATGTAGAGTGAACTTGCAGAATAATAAATAGACTGCTTTGCGTTGCATCTCGCTGGACAGTTATTAATATAAATCACGATGAACGGAACAATAAACATAACATTTATTTCTATTTGATTTAACTCCGCCAAATATTTGTGGCGCTCTGCTGGGTCTTTCAAGGAAGGCCCAAACATCTGACACTGACGTAATCAATAATTCCTCGTTCATCATTATATCTATTCTTCAATTGCCACATTCTACCCCAAGGATTGCAAATACAATTGTACTTATGGAATTATTTTAGTACGTGTGCGGTCCAGTCCTCATAACTAACTGTATGTCCCTCACGTCGAAGAAAAATATTATTCATTCTTCAGCACGTTAATTGCAACCTAACTGTCCGTAACACATTGGGAAAATCTGTAACAGCAGTCAAAATGATTTGTTTGTTCATTTGCTTTCGGCGCAACAGCCCTCAGTGGGCCATTGCCTCCTCATTCACGAGGTTTCTAGATCACACACAACGACGCACCACAGGCGGCAGGACTCCTCTGGACGAGTGATCAGCTCGTCGCAGAGTCCTCTACCTGTGCAACACACAACACTCACAACAGACAGACATCCATGCCCCTGGTGGGATTCGAACACACATTCTCCGCAGACGAACGGCCGCAGACCTACGTCTTAGACGGCACGGCCACTGGGATCGGCAGCCAAAATGGTACCAATTTTTTTTATTTCCGATTGCCATGCCTTTCCTGAAATGTCGTAAATTCGAGAAACAATTATGATATCATATCTTGAATCCCTGTTCAGTTTCAGAATTAAGTGGATAATTGGTGGTCGCTTGTGGGTTTCTCCATGAGGTGTAGTAAATATCTAATCCCCCCAAAAATGGTCAACAACTGAACAATCACCGCGAAAAACTTTAAACATGTACTTATCATTTCGTTTGTTTGTTTTGGCGCGACAGCCCCCAATGGGCCATGGCCCCCTCATTCACGAGGTTTCTAGATCACACGTAACGACGTAACACAGTCGGTAGGACTCCTCTGGACAAGTGATCAGCCCGTCGCAGAGACCTCTACCTAACAACACACAAAACGCTAACTTATAATCATGTATAATCAACAATACATCTGTCGTCTCAAGATAATAATTGACCCACACTTAAGATTACATACCGTATCAGTTAATGGCACTGTGACATGGGATATGCAAACTACTTTAACTGTTGACCACGTGGTACACGCGGTACACTATATACTATAAGTGGCTTGTGTAAGCGTGTTTCAGTTTCCTATGATGAATACGTTGCACACGCGGTATACTGCATAATATAGGTGGCTTGGGTAAGCGTGTTTAAGGCTTCTAATTTGGTTACATTCGGTGGATGTGAGAGGAGTTGTATTATATATTTACTGATAGCCTTGACTTTATTTCTACTCTCTTGCTGTAGTTTCCTTTTGAGAATCAATTTTATTCTTTTGCCTCACGTCAGTTTTAATGTAAAATTTATTTCTGCATACTTTATAGTTATCAACCGAACACATCCCAAACACAGAGTGTCTCAAAATATCTACACACTTTAATAAGAAACACAAACCTTCATGTTCAGAGCAAACACAAAATCTAAAATGCCTCTAAACAAGGCGCTGAGCTATCCACGAAGGCGCTAATCGCCAATTAACAACTCCAGGACCTCACCCAACGACCTAGAACGTAATGAGAAATGGCGGAAGTTCACAAAATGGAAGAGATGCGTTCGTTGTAGTGCGACATGTATGTAACGCAGTCAACATCAATCAAACTATCGTACCTCAAACAAAAATAGTAATATAACTAGGACTACACTTCGATTGTAGGATAAAATGGAAAGAACTCATCGCCAGAAAAAGAAAACAAATCGACTTAAAAAAATAGATCAGCTGGTTGCCAGGAAATAAACCCCATCTATCTATAGAAAACAAATTACCCATCTACCAAGCGGTAATCAAACCGATATGGAGCTACGGAATAGAACCGTGGGGTTGGGCCAGCAAGTCCAACATAGTCATCATGCAGAGATCCCAATCCAAAATTCTGAGAGCCGTAGCAAATGCACCCCGGTATGTAACGAATCATACTGTACATACAGACTTCAACATCCCTTACGTAAGTGACGTCATCCATGAAAGAATCAATCAATATCACAACAAACTGGAAGCCCATCCCAATCCACTATTAGAACCAATACTACAACCTGTAAACATTAGGAGACTAAAACGATGCTGGCTTTTAGACTTGCAGGGCATCTGACGTGACATTGCTGGATGAACCGAGGTTACATGCAATGAGAGTTCATAATCGTGAAGATCATTAAAAAACACCCTGTATTAGATGAGGTCCTTTTCGAACTTTTCATAGCGTGCCGGAGAAATGTGATGACGCTATCTTCGGCACTATATATTCCGAGTGCCTGCACCAACCAAGTGTATATATATATATATATGCACATTGTAAAAAGGTGTGCATGAAACCAATGCACACCGCGTCCATATTGTTTACTCTGAGTCTTACCCAAAGTGCGGCGTCGTGTGACTTGTACTTTACACCCTTGCGCTACATTTTCAAAGCCCGTTTGCTCGTGAGCCAGTTTAATATCCTCTTCCAAACTTACATACCTTTCATTCGCAGTTTTCGATATCATTATTTTGTAAGGTGCAGACAATTCGCTTCTAGACAGCACGTTCCAGAGGCCATCCCAGACCCGTTATCTGCAGAAAGCGCACAGGAACATCGTTCTTCTGTGAATGGTGGTGCAATTTAATAAGGCTTTCAAATAACTCTTAGTCTGTGCGTGTGGCCTCCTGCAGGCGTTCAGACAATAACTGAGCACGAAATCAAACACCACACTCTCCAGCTCTCCAACCAACCGACTCCGCTAGTCAAGAAAGCATCGGCGTTTTATATATGCGTACGATTTACTGCCGCGTTTACAAGAAACCTCTAGCTGCCCCTATCGTTACGCCAGATAAAAGAAGTCCACAACATTCCACCCTACTTATTTAGTATCCATTTTAATATTATCCTCATGTCTAGGCCAACGTCGTTCCTTCAAACTTCCCGACCAAAACACTGTACATATTCTCCTTCCCTTCAATGACTCCCTCAGTCTCAGACCCTACCATCAATCTCCATTTCACAATCCAAATGAAATTTCACCCCGAACGCACACCGTCCAACCGTCCTGCTTCTCATTATGCAGTTTTCTCCGGCCTCCTGTTGCAACCACCTCGCCAGGCGCACAACACGCTGTTCTCGACCACCCTCACACGACACACATCGCTCTATAGACTTCCCTCAGTGTCACAGCCCTAATTACCCTCTCTATCCTCCTAATTCCTCTCTTGCAATTATCGCCGCATTAAACCACGTTTTGCTGCAGTGATTTTGATCACAGTGTTGTTATTGGTAGTAGTAGTAGTAGTAGTAGCAGCAGTAATAGTAGTAGGAGTAGTAGTAGTAGTAGTAGTGGTATTAGTAACAGTATTAATATTTCTCCTACCGTTATTGTTATTATTATTGTTGCTCTTCCCATTATTATTATTAAAGATCTTCCAGGTATTGTTGATTATTATTCTAGTAGTAGTAGTAGCAGCAGTAGTAGTAGGAGTAGTAAGTAGTAATAAGAGTAGTAGCAGTAGTAGTAATAAGAGTAGTAGTAGTGGTAGGAGTAGGAGTAGTAGTAGTAGTAGTAGTAATAAGAGTAGTAGTAGTAGTAGTAGTAGTAAGTAGTAATAAGAGTAGTAGCATTAGTAATAGTAGTAATAAAAGTAGCAGTAGTAGTATTGTATTAGTAGTGGTATTAGTAGCAGTATTAATATTGCTCCTACCGTTATTGTTATTATTATTGTTGTTGTTGTTCCCATTATTATTATTATTATTATTATTATTATTATTATTGCTCTTCCATGTATTGCTTATTATTGTAGTAGTAGTAGCAGTAGTTGTAGTTTGATTTTGTTGCGAAAGCCCCCAGGTGACCATGGCCCCCTCATTCACGAGGTTTCTAGATCACACACAACGACGCATCACAGTCGGTAGACTCCTCTGGACGAGTGATCAGCTCGTCGCACAGACCTTTACCTGACAAAACACAACACTCATAACAGACAAACATTCATGCCGCCAGTCGGATTCGAACCCACAATCTCAGTAGCCGAGCGGCCATAGACCCACGCCTTAGACCGCGCAGCCACTGTGACCAGCAGTAGCAGTAGTAGTAGTAGTAGTAGTAGTAACAGCAACAGTAGCATATAAACAATCTATAAATAAACTAGTATAAATACTAGTTTCTTTACAGGCATTCAAATTAATTAAACATTATCGGCCAGGGTTACCAAAACAACGGAGCGTGTACGAGTACAAAACGGGCATTATGTCTGCAGCAGTAATCATTCCTTCATTCACAGGTCTTTTTCTCCCTGTACTAAATACAAGAAAGTAACCCACGTCCCTGTTCTTCCTTAAGCTCCCCTTCCGGCATTAAACAAACTAATCTCGCCACATTCCTGCTACCTGCTGCACTCACAGCTCAGTACCGCAAGCGGACTCCAACATTTCACTTTCCATTTTTTCCTTGCAGTCTCTTCCGACATTTGCACAAAGTTCATCTCGAAAAATCACCCGTCATGGAGAATGGAGTATCAGTTCCACGAGTTTTACAGAACTTTCAAAACACTCTGCAGCCCAGACTACGAGACTGCCATTTCCGCTCATAAAAAAGACATTTCTTGGAATCAGATTTCTCTTGTAAAGTTTTGATACATTTCGGATTGTTGTATCGACCCTACAATACTACAACTTACTGCAGAATCCTTAAAACGGAGAAAGATAAATTCCTTGTTCAAAACAACAATATTTATTTAATTATGGTTCATATTAAGGACATTTTGCGATAAAAAAGTTAATGAAGGTTTTAATGAGGGAGTGACTGACAAGTATGTAATTACAAAAAAATGCGTAAGGAAATCGTCGTGGCCTACTTTTGGGAACTTCCTCGATATAAGCTTGAATAGACTGACAAAGGTAAAGGTAAAGTGTTCCCGTTACAGGCCCGGTGTGACCCAGAGGGCGGGTAGAGGTATAGCTCTACTCTTCCATGACCGCGGCACTAGAAGGGGGTGAGTGGTCAGCAGCATGCCCCGGCCGCACTTAACCCCCGGGAAAGAGCCGGTACCCATTTTACAGGAGGCTGGGTGCGATAAACCTATATATAAAGGTAAAGTGATCCCGTTACAGGCCTGGTGTGGACCAGAGGGTGGGTAGAATTATAGCTCTACTCTTCCATGACCACGGCACTAGAAGGGGGTGAGTGGTCAGCAGCACGCCTCGGTCGCACTTTACCCCCGGGAAAGACCCGGTACCCATTTTACAGGAGGCTGGGTACGCCCCAGGCCGGTCTGGACGGGCGGAAAATCTCGTCCCCACCGGGATTCGATCCCGGACCATCCAGCCCGTAGTCAGTCGCTGAGCAACCCGACCCACGAATAGAGTGACAAATGTAACGAAAACCCAATTAGACAGCCGGTCTGTTGGCAGAGAGCTGAACCCCAGACCGCCACAACACCAAGCAAAATTCTAACCATTCGATCATGCAATTTGGTTACGCCGTCAAAATCTGTCCAAACGACCACATATAAAGCCACGCAGGACGCAAGCAGTATATGGGTCTGAGCTGTTGATTAATTCGGAGGGCCTGACCAAGAAACTGAAAGACACAGTCAGCTTCCGTTAAACAGCAAACTTCTTGACGTAAGAAATGTCTTCACTTTCTTTAAAAGCACTGAACCGACACAAATGATCCAAACACCGTTCCAAATTATCCATTTTCGTGAGAATCTCACAGTCAAATATGGCATGTTTACATTAGCGCACAATAACAGTAAAATTCCGATTTGCTATTGATATCCTATAAACAATAGTATTCTGCCACAGTGTTTCTAAATTTTGGCAAATTTTTGGAACCTGATCAGCGCGTAGCGGCATATGCAGGCGCATTTTACACAGATAATTCAAAATTAAATAAAATTTCGTATTAGAATAAAGCCAGCAAGTGCATATATGTGGATTTATTATACACGTCGAAAACTTCCTACGTGTTTCGGCCACTTTTTTGTTGCCATCTTCAGGGAGGTGTTGTACGAAGAATATGATACAAGGAACAAACAACCAGTGTGCAAATATAAAATATTAAATTCTTACAATAAAACCAACTAGATGCACTAATTTCTCAAATTTATTTTTGGAATAAAATTCTACATGTTTCGGACAGTTCCTTTGTCCATCATCAGGAGTTTTTCACTGTACACACAGCAATGGTATATGTCATACAGCTTGCGAGCAGGATCAGGATGGAACGTCCTGAACCTCCTCGCAAGCTGTCAGCAAACCTGTATCACATATACCATTGCTGTGTGTACAGTGAAAAACTCCTGATGATGGACAGAAGAACTGTCCGAAACATGTAGAGTTTTATTCCAAAAATAAATTTGAGAAATTAGTGCATCTAGTTGGTTTTATTATAAGAATTTAAAATTTTATATTTGCACACTGGTTGTTTGTTCCTTGTATCATATTCTTCGTACAACACCTCCCTGAAGATGGCAACAAAAAAGTTGCCGAAACGCGTAGGAAATTTTCAACGTGTAAAATAAATTCAAATATCTTCATACGCACTTGTTGATTTTACACTCGTGTTGAGGTAGCAGTGCGTGGTCATGAAATATTTAAAATTTTGTAGTTTAACGTATCACGTTAGAATTCCATCATCATTCACATAACAACCGACACAATACGTCAGCGCAGTATTCCTGGAATTACACTAGTTGCCGGAATGTCGGTCATTTTTGCACAAATGTTTCGTGGTTTAGCCTTGAGCTGCAGCCAAGCACTGGAAAATAAACCGGCTTCCTATGACACTAAATTGTAGTTCATTCATGTCACATATGGACTAAGTGTTTTATGTACCACACGGTTCGACTTATTTCTCATATCTACCATTACAATTACTTGCCTCCACCTAACACAAAGATAAAGAATGAGCGGGGCTCTACCTCTACTCCTCCATATGCCCTCATGGCGTGAATTTGGGCAACTCCAACTACATTCTTATAAAAAAAAACCAATTAGATGCACTAATTTCTCAAATTTATTTTTGGAATAAAATTCTACGTGTTTCGGACAGTTCCTCTGTCCATCATCAGGAGTTTTTCACTGTACACACAGCAATGGTATATGTCAAACAGCTTGCGAGCAGGATCGGGACGAAGAAACTGTCCGAAACATGTAGAATTTTATTCCAAAAATAAATTTGAGAAATTAGTGCATCTAGTTGGTTTTATTATAAGAATTTATCACGATGCACGGTCACCTGAACGTCGAATCCAACTACATTGTCAAACAAAATAACCAGACAAGGTACAGTAAATACAGATAAACTGTTTATTGAAACACTCTGAGCTGTTTTGCCATATCGGCCATCGACCGGTAAACCACGTAACACAAAAACCGTGCTATAACAAAATGAATCAAACTGTATTTATCGTAATCTGGAACCTCGATAGCTCAGTCGGTATAGCGATTCGCTACTGTTGGATGGGTCCGGATTTCGAATCCCAGCAGGCGTAATGGGTTTCCTCTCCTCAATAACAGCCCACATCAGCTCTAGGGTCCACCTATTCAATTGGTACCGTGGTCCGTTGCCAGGGACAAAGTGGCCGGGAAGTGAAGTTGGCCACGCCTGTGCACCGAGTGTGGAGGTTACGAATGAGTGGAACTATACCTCCACTTCCCCTATATATTATTTCATGGCGTGTATAGACGTATATAGACACAACTTTACATTCATCTTCCCTAAGCTATATCTATCACAGTCACACATTTCGAAACTAAAGTCTTTGGATCATGTTTGTGTTTTTTTTTTGTACTCTCCAACTGATGCACAAGTGAAATGTCTTCAAAACAATTTTAAACTTTACATTAAAATTACCATTTACACAGCTCCGACGTGTTTCGGTGCACTCACACTATCATCAGGGAGCGCAATACTCGTGTTTGCTAAAGTTAGGGAATGCATTCCCTTAACTCAGTCTACTTCTGAACAGTGCAACGTACACACACCAACAAGGACCCAATAATGTATGCAGCCACATCACCACACACCGATGTATTTTGATTGGCTAATTTAGCAACTAACTTTAGCAAGCACGAGTAATGTCGATCCCTGATGATGGTGTAACTGTAACACCGAAACATGTCGGAGCTGGTTTAATGTTTATTTTAATATAAATTTTAATATTGTTTATACGACAATTCACTTTTTCATCAGTTGGTGAATAAAAAAAATTTCACGATATCAAGACGCACGGTACGAATGTGAAAATTAACGTCTTTGTCTTTACCGTTTTTCTGACAAAATTAAAACTCACATAATTTCTGGCTTCAGAATGCTGACGACGCTTCGAAACCGCTGGACAGAAGACTGCTAACTTACAGCGAGCACGTGAAGAGATGCGGTTTCGAATTCTAAAGCAGACGGCTGAGACTAGACGAGCACCGTTCATCATTCAGCACAGTTCGCAAAATTTTCCCTTCAGAACTAAGTTCTACGGGAAGCTGGCGTCCTTCTAGCCCGGAGAAAAATTAAAAGCCCTGGAATGAAAGTTAGTCAGGGTTTGTGGGTCAGGAAAGGGTAGAAACTGTCACTGTTTCATTTATGACAGCTACTGTCATTCATCAAAAAAAAAGGTATCAGATCTTTAGGGATGGGACGACATGTCGGGGCGGGGGGGGGGTGTTTGTTTCGGGAGATTTCGGGACAACGCTGTTGTCTGGTGGGTCGAAAGGACCTTTGGATCCTTAAAGGTGTGACGACTGCTGTGTTTCGAAACGTCGGGTAAGAGAGACACACTGACGCATTGTCTCTTCCTAGAAAAACTAATACAACCATCTACACCGGTGCCTACACATACAAACTCGCGTTCATATAAAATTATTAAACGAAACAACGGTATAGATGTATTAGCAACAATCCCTTATAAGTAATACAAAGGTCATGGGAATTACCAAGCCATTTAACCAGGTACAACAGATATGTAGATTATCTCGACACAATTTAGGCAGATCTACTGAAATACTAAACACCAAGACCCTGTTGTCAGTCTCAGCTGTGTTACTGCAAAGGAAAATGTAAAGGTAAATCAGTCCCATTACAGGTCCGAGGTGCCCAGAGGGTTCCAGGAAGTTAAGTTTTCCAGATTTCGTGACAATGGCTCAGAATGGTGGTAAGGTTGTCAGCCCTACGCGCCGGCCGTTTTTCCCCCCAGGAAATACTCCCGGTACTCATTTCTGTTAGAGGCTGAGTCGACCCCAGGGCCATAGTGCGATCGGAAGGATTATATCAATGAAATTTTCTAATGACACAATCTGGAATCGAACCAGCGACCTTCCGAATTGTAGCACAGCACCTTAACCACTGTGCCACAGCGGCCCCCACTATTGCAAAGGTGGTGGAAATAAAAGTAAAGTTCAACCTATAACAAGCCATGAGGTTCCAGGGGGGTAGTACAGATATAGCTCTACTCCTTCTTTAACCTCAGCGATACATAGGGGTGGGTGGTCAAAGCCACGCCCCGGCGGCTTTACCCCCTGTAAAGACCCGGTACATATTGTATAGGAGGATGGGTGCGCCCCAGGACCGGTTTGAACGGGTGCGGAAAATCTCGCCTCCCACCGAGATTCGATCCCCGGACAGTCCAAACCGTAGCGATTCGCTATGCCGACTTAACTATACCGGCCCACACTGAAAAAAAATGGACGTAAATCAAAAACGATATTCCCACAAGAAAAAGGCGTACATAAATGGAAATATACCAGCCGAAGAACGTAAAACCGAAAAATATAGGGTGTAAATTAAATGTTGTAAAGTGGTAATGGGTGTTAATAAATAAAAAGAAGTAGAATGAACAAGAGTAAAAACAAGGCCCCACAAGGATATGGCGTCACAATAGCTGGTACGATAAAATATCTAATAATTTTTATGGTATCGTAAACATTTTACAAAAATATGCGTCTGGGCGGGCGGTCGAGCTGCAGGATTTTAACGAAATTACTTGCGTTTGCCAGATATCCGCAAGCAAGCCGTCTGAACACGAAGCACGCCGGTCATGTGACGACACATTAAACTGTGTTGTACAGCGGAACGAACGCACAGCCATTATGCCCACAGGTTCCGAATACTCTCGTGTGGACCCGGTTCTCGGAATCCATCGATGTCTCTTCTCTGAGAAACCCACATTAATCTCTACAGCCTCACAAAATAAAAGCAAACCTTCAATTTTTTGCGTAATATTTTTAGTTTTATAAGAAACACAAAAGGCTCTGAACACAAAAGGAAACGTGAACCACATGATTGCCTTTCGATTTTCATTTTGACACTGATACAATTTGTTACTACCTAAAATTATTGTAGCAAAGAAAGACCAAATCACACAGATATCCGATGACATGGCATGAAATAAAATTGTCAGACTTTTAAACCCATGCATCAGAGTTCCTTTAGAGAAGCTGATAGTTCCTTAATAATTCAAATGTCTTCCTGCAATTTATGGAACCCCAAGTTTCATTATCGTGTTCACAAGAACCAGTCGCGGGTCCACATCGTGAGCCGGATGAATCTAATCCGCAATCACCAATCTTATTCCTTTAATATTCACTTTAATATTATACAGCCTTCTAACGTGAAGACATTCCGAGTAATCCCTTTAATTCAAGTTTTCCTGCACTGTGAAAGCATTACCCCACTCTATCATGTGCACCAGATGCCACAACCATCTCATAGTCATTTATCGTTGTAGTAATATTTAACGAGAAGTCAACAGAACGAAACTCGCACATCACGTAGATTTCCCCAGCCTCCTGTTAGTTCCTCCCATTTAAGTATCAGTACCGTGTCATCGAAGACCCTCAGCCTTCTTTCTTCGCCCCATGTGAGGGACTACCTCTCACATCGACACGAACCAACCCGAAAAATTATGGTTCGCTACTGTTGGTTACAACTTAATTGTTATGGTTTGAGGTAACAGACCAGATGGCAAAAGTTCTTAACTTCACTGTAACAACCAAACGTCATTATTTATTTGCTAGTGTCTCTCCGGCAAGTTTTGAATTGTTATCATTTTGATATGATTTTCAGCTGTTATTACATTTGTTTCTGTATTCTGATAGCCAGATATAAACAAAAAGCCACGGAACTGGAAATGCACCCACACATCATGAAGAGGGAAGATGGCCTGACCTTAAGCAAATCCTGGAAACACCTTCTGCACAAGCGCAAAGAAAGGAGAGCACCACCTAAAACACAATAGTCTGATATCTACCATCCCATGGCTCCCCTTCCTCGCTCCGACATAGCGCGGTTTCTCCATCACATTGATCTCTACAATCCCATAGCTCCCCTTCAACGCTCCGACTAAACTCCGTTTCTCCATTACATTGATCTCTACCATCCCATGGCTCCCCCTCCTCGCTCCGACGCGACTAGGTTTCTCCATCACATTGATCTCTACCATCCCATGGCTCCCCCTCCTCGCTCCGACGCGACTCCGTTTCCCCATCACATTGATCTCTACAATCCCATAGCTTCCCTTTAACGCTCCGACTAAACTCCGTTTCCCCATTACATTGATCTCTACCATCCCATGGCTCCCCCTCCTCGCTCCGACGCGACTCCGTTTCTCTATCACATTGATCTCTACCATCCCATGGCTCCCCTTTCTCGCTCCGACACAACTCCGTATCTCCATCACATACGTACTACTGGCCTCAACTTGGTGTCTTTGCCCTCCACAGCCTGTATCTCTACTCGGACACGCCCCCTCTCCGTC
>Ga0131853_10005421_pt1 | contig 22980 bp, 9 predicted proteins | sample TergutLab28metaG_FD_92764 | JGI IMG/M metagenome (GOLD analysis project Ga0131853, IMG submission 92764) | Labiotermes labralis P1 segment gut microbial communities from Petit-Saut dam, French Guiana - Lab288 P1 (version 2) (version 2) | ecosystem: Host-associated > Arthropoda: Insects >...
CCCCCTCGGCCTACCTACTGAGTACTACCCATTCAAAAGATGTCAGGTTCCTGTGGGTCACCCTGGGCGTAGTGTTTTTTTGTGCAAAGTGAAGTCACGTTTGCTCGTATGTATAAAGACTGGAATTACTGTACGGATTTAGATTAAGTGTGGTTTTGGGGGAACGCCATACTGCTAGAAGCTGTCAGAATTTAATTTTGGTTTTAGATACACTTTGTGTCTAAGTTACTAACACATTGTAAACCATCACCGCCATAGGACATTATTAATTTTATTATTATTATTATTATTAATTTTGAGAGAACACCTTATACATGCCGGTAAATAAATTCTCTATTTTCAGAAGAAATATATACAGTATATGGAATTTATGGACACTCCGATTTCAGTGCTACCAAAAGCTTTTTCTTTATTCCAAAGGGAAATATTTGTTCTGAAAATGTTTGTGTGGAAGTGTAGGCGAATGGTCTTATCTCGCCTTTAGAGCCGTTAGGTGGTTCTACTTGTCAAGATTTACAGTGGCAATAACGGCCGTCTGTAGAAAATAATTTACTCAGCAAGTACAATCGACGCATTCCTCGTTCGCTGTGGTCTTTCTCACAGTCCAGAGATATAACGAGGCTTTTGTATTTGACATATCCCACAGTTGTTCTTCTGTATGCACAAATTTACGAGACTGACAGACAGTAATAAGATATAAGGTTTCTCGAATAAAACGAATTAGAGTTACGTCTAATGAAGCCAGAGTCAGTAGTAACATCCTGCAAGGTCGTACAGGTCCGTTATATTTCGAATCGAGTGAACGTACGTGTATGCGAGCCGACAACCCTAATTTTCTTAACTCGACAGAAGCATCGATAGAACATCAGTCTATATGAGAGCACCTGCACCGGCAATTTTTATATTGCTAAGGTTAACAGTTCCAACTTCTTCCATTATTTAAGCAACGAGTCTGGTACAAGTAATAGCAGAATGCTCATGTTTCAATCCTTTCTCCTGCACAACAGATTAAATTATTTCTTCCTGCTTATGACGACGAACACACTTTCGCTGCCATGTCTGTTGTAGAAGACTAATTTGCTGACCAATTAAATAAGTGACTGATTATTCATATAATGAAATAAACAACTCCACAGAGTAATGTCCTTCTTCAGAACCTATTAGTTTGTCATCTAGTCGAGAAATTCCCAGAATTTTATTTAACCCGAAAGTTCGTTACCATTTTCACAACAGCCCACCACATATTTCAATCCAGAGACGAACAAATCCAGTTTACGTCATCCCATTCTATTTCTACGTAAGACATATTATTATTATCCTTTTATTCTTCTGTCTTCGAAGTATTTCTTCCTTTAGGTCTTCCCGCCGAAACCCTATATGCATTTCCTTTTACCGCATGAATACTACATGCTCCTGCCATCATCTCATTCTCCTTCATTTTATCACAGGGTAATTTGCACTGTGGTGAAGAGTACACAGTCATGTCATGTCATGTATCGTTACGCGCTTTTATCCAGCATGCCGTTCCCTTCTCCCTCTTAGGCGCAATAACCCCATCACCCTGTTCTAAAAAATCCCAGCCCCTGTTATTCCTTGCATGCGAAGGCCAAACTTCGCACGCAGATAAAATAACATACAAAATTGTATTTCTGTATGAGTATTTTAGTCTTCCGCGAAGTAAATTTTACGGACCACATCCTTTTTGGAAGAAAGAGAAGTAAATCTGTACGGTGGATAGAAGACCTGCTTGAAAAAGCAGTAAAAGTTTGTGTATTGATTTTACTGTGATCTTTTCTTTTCAGACACACATAATATAGCTGTATGAGTAAATGCAAGAAGTATCTGCGACTTGTTCACATTTTGCATCCAACCTACGAACCGCTTAACTATCAAAGTAGGTACAGAATGTACAATCTATGTGCAACGCCTGGTTATTGACAAGGCTGTGCTCTGGAATACTGAGGAGTCGTTCTTCGATTCCCGGTAGCGAAAGGGTCTTTCTCTTTTTCAAACCGTCTAAATCAGTTCTGGGTCTCACCCGGTTTCCAAATTATGGAGCGCCATTGGCCAATTCGGCCGAGGATAAAGTTGTATCTCCAGTCTCCAATATGCCTTTATTGGTGTGCACGGTCAACTATACTTTCCTTCAAAACTGCTCTAGTAATATTTATAACTTCTTCTAGCCAGTTTCTTAAATTTGCTTGTAACTTATAAATGTCCATTGAAAAGTCTGAAAGGCCATTGGACCTCACCAGAATTTCTGTTCTGCGTCAAACTTCCCGTATCCTATCCTAAGCAGTGGGACATAAAGACAAGCTGCCTGTGTGAACTGCATTCTAGGCTGAACGAAAACATTACAAACAAAAGGAACTTGTCAGTAGACTTGGTGAGGCATATTCGATTCGGTCAGTGTTCCAGTAGCGTCAGGGCCCATTTGTAAGAACGTAGCAGAGATCAGCGCTTGTGGTCTGTAGAGTGAACATTATGTGGTATAAGAAAAATGCTTAAAGTATAAGCAGAATTGACGGTGTTCTTGAAGTACATGCCTTTGTTACATATTACGTTTGGTAATTCATATTAATTTTCATTTTCCGCAGGATAATGCAGGAGTATTTTTGTGTATTCATTAGTCATTTAGTTGCTGTATGCTTTTCAACGGATTGTTTTGGCTTTATCAGGGAAAAAAGTACACAGGCTGGTAAACTGAATTGAAACTTGTAAATTTATCAAGTATGATAATGATCAATTAAAATTCCTTAAACGAGTAGTGAAGATAAATATTCTTAGGGTCGTTTTTAAAATAAATATACTGTCGTAGAATGTTGCAACACTTTGTAATTTTGAACTCTCATATGTATCACAATTTCGTAATTTCTGTCTGAGGTGCTGGACTGCTAATTGTGGATACGAAGTTGTCGTCGTCTATAGTGTGTGTGTGTGTGTGTGTGTGTGTGTGTGTGTGTGTGTGTGTGGACGCAATGCTGTAAGGTTGCGATTGTTCCAAATTTAATGTGCAAATTTTTTTAAACTGAGAGGATAAAATTATTGTACATAATATTTCACGATAGCCAAATTATGGAACATTATAGATAATACAATGTATTTATCCAATACTCACATATCAGTGGTCGTAAAGTGTTGACTTTTATCCTGTGTATGGTGTAGCGAACGTGTGGTGTGAATTTTACATCATAATATTCATGTTTGCACCGTGCATCAATAATAATTAAACACTTTATTATCCAACTAATGCACAATATATAATATGTAGTTACTACTAAAATTATAAAATATTTAAAAGTGTCCCAGCATGTTTCGTTTCACAGAGGATCCATCATCAAGTAGCCTTTTGCAGTGCTTGGCTAAAAAATACTGGAATGATTCTATCGTGTCCGTTGTCATGGACAAGGTCGGTGTTATGGCAGCATATTCTGACCCGTTGTGCGTGTGTGTAGTTCACTGTATAGGAAGGCCTTCATAAACAGTGAACTACTTTTAAATATTTTATAATTTTATTTGTATCTACATATTATATATTGTGCATTAGTTGGATAATAAAGTGTTAATTTACAACATAATTTATGATCTTACAGAACTGCGTTGTCATTGAACAGCAGACTTCACCTGATGTAACCAAGCAATTTTCCGGAACCAGTAGCGAGACTGAATTATTATTCTGTTGGATACAAAAAAAATAGTTGTGTTAGAGTGTGACAATAAAACGCTGTCGTCATAAGTTCAGACTGTTTTATTTTACTCGGAACGTCGAAAGCAGTAACAACATATTAGGCCTGCACTGAAATAGAGCTAGGCAACTTTCTTCTGTTCCTTCGCAACTGAAGACATCTAATCACTTTTTCTTCTAACTGGACGTTAAATAATACAGTCGCTCTATAACAGTTGTACTTCTCAGAACTACAATAAAATAATCAGGAAAACTCGGGTTAGCTGTAGAAAAAAAGGCTCAGCGTGATATAAAAATAAAAATTTCTTTCTTTTCATGATCTTTTCTACTCTCTTGTCACCTTCATATCCTTCTTACACTCTTCTTCCTTCTGGTATTTCATATGTTTGCTTTTACTTATTCCCAGGTTAATTTTTCATTCTCTTCTTTCTTACTCTTTGTTTCTACTTTTCCTTATTCTTAATATTCATCCCTATCCTCGTTCTCATTATTGCCACCTTATTATCTTCATGTTCTCTTTAGTACACCCTTCCCTTTCCTTCCATATTTATTTTCCATGCCCGCTGTTTCTTCTTTTCTTTATTCTGTTGTTCTCGTCTCACTATTGAGCATTTCCATCCTTTTTCCCTTCCTGTTTATTCACCACTCCCTTCCATCTTCTTCTGTGTTCCTTTCTTTACAGTCACATGCAGGGAAAACATGTATAGAGAGACTGGCGTAATTTAAAGGGTGATTTTATTTATTGATATCTGACGGCTTTGCCAATGTAAACAAAACTTTTTGCAGATAAAATAGCTAGAAACATCCGCAGGTTTACAAGATAACTGCAATTTATTCTTAATAAAGCATTTATTTTGACTCTGTGTGTGTGTTTGTGTGTACATACACGCATACATACATACATACGTTCATACCTATATGTATATATATATATATATATACACTTATTTACATATACACATACATATGTTTTGTTGATTTGGCGTTGGCATCCTCTAGTGTGTTAGGTTGTTTTCGTCTCGGATGAAAGTAATTACTGCATTTTCTGCCTGAAGTTGGAGACGTTAAGTCGCATTGAAACGTTAGTAACCACGTACCAGACTACACGGTGTCATACCCCAGAAGACCACAGTACACATCATCTTCTTCTATTGCAAAACCTCAAATTAAGCATAGGTTTTGTGTGGCTTCAAGCACCTTGAAGTCACAGAGCGGACGTGTGTAGCTATATCGCTTGAGACGTGTGTTCGACAAGTTCTGCTTCAAATCTCGGGCACGCAGCAGGATGTCCGGCAGGTTGTGCTTTTTTTTACTCAGTGTCGGACATAGTTACTCCAAACAGGCAAGGATATCCGTCTTACAAATTCTTTCTTCTTCAGTACCCTCCCATTATTGTAGCTTTCCAACGTTTTTGGCAATAATGCATGAATTTGAAACATCATCATTTAACAAAGTACTGATAAAACTTATTATTATTATTATTACATATATTTAGAATACTGCGTTTATATTAAACACTTCAAACCTAACGTTGATATATATTACACTTAAGAATTAATTTTCTACCTCACAGAAAGCACACTAAGTTTTTCTTACAAAGTAGGTAAATGCAGTTGAGGAAAATAATCGCTGACCATCCCGAGGAACATAAGAAACAAATATGAATGCACTCGGTAGGTAAAACAAGTGAGTCAGTTTAAATGTTACAGCCGGTGAGAGATATTGCAACCCCTGTGCTTTAAATGGCTAAAGGGCAGGCGCGATTATTCTATGTACATGCGGATTCTGCTAGCTTTATTCAATAGTCCGAACTAACATTTCGAATGTGAGCTCTCCTTCGCATATACACGCACCTGACAATCAGCCGTTCCAATTTTATTACTATAACCCTCGGATCTGCAGCATATTACCGTTTCGTTAGTTACAATGTTCAGACATGAATTTATGGATACATGAAAGTATGGAAAACAGAAGAGCTATGCTAGATTGTTAAACTAGGGGAGGGTAGCTGAGTGTTACTTTCTGTGCGTACACAGTGAAAATTACAGACTTTATTATTATTAGACTCTTATCTATCAATTCTCAACTACTCGTTTTGCGTTTTTGTGTTTTACTTCATGAAGCTGTAAATGTTTCAGATTATAGAGAGTTAATTGTTATCGTTGCACCGTGCATTCTGAATTCTACGTAGTTCACGCACCAAAAAATGCACTATTTATTAACTTGCTTAAAAGTTTTTAATTTTTATTAAAATACACAACAACATCGCTCCTACATGTTTCGGTCTTTAATGACCATCATCAGGGAGCTTTATCTGTACCTAACTAAAGTTATATTTATGTTAGAACAATCGGCAAAATTATGTCGTTCTATATGTTAGGTGATGTGGCAGCATGTCGTACAGCGGCATGCCGCTGTACGACATGCTGCCACATTGTGCATTTGTTGGTGAGTTGGAAAAAAAATGAATTACGAGGTGGAAAGTTGTTGAAAGGTAGAGACCATACCTTTTCGAGATACGATCCCGGCAAAAGCCTGAAAGGACTGAGAAATGTAAGGAAAGACATCTTTAAAAATTTTCATTGCCCATCTGAAATTGAAATCGGGACAATTCCAAACGTAATTTAAATGACTTAGATGTACAGCAAACTCCTCAGAAGAACGACGAGGTCGTTTTGATGGTATCTGTTTTATGAGGTCGAAGGAGACTTCAAAATATCTGTGAATGTGTGTTGGTTAAATAAGTGGAAAGAAGCCATAGTAACTTGTATGTCAAAAGAATCCTCAGTCACCTGAAAATGCTATGAAAAACGGTAAAGATCCGTCAAATTCGATGTAACATGTAAAGCGCAACTGTTATTACGTTCAGCCTCATGGCAGCAGTGTGTGTGTGTTTATGTGTGTGTGTATGTATGTGTGTGTGTGTGTTTATGTGTGTATGTATGTGTATGTGTATATGTGTGTGTATATGTGTATATGTGTGTGTATATATGTATATGTGTGTGTGTATTTGTGTAAGTGTACGTATTTGTATATGTGTGCGTATGTGTGTGTATATATGTGTATGTATGTGTGTGTGTATGAGTGTATGTGCGTGTATGTGTGTGTTTATGTGTATTAGTGTATATGTATATGTATGTGTGTGTTTATTTGTGCATGTGTGTATGTATGTGTAGGTGTATGTGTGTATATATGTGTGTATGCGTGTGTATGTGTGTGTGTACGGTATATTTCGTATGCGGTTATGAATGTTGCTGAAAGTTAAATGCGAATTTTCATTTGTATTCTTAAATGTGAAAATTTGACTCCTCCCTTCTGCGACTCTGATTGCCACACATAATCCTTCCACTGACTCAAACTTACACATTGTACTCCTTGATGGACACTAATTTCATATTTCACTGAAATGTACATCATAAAGTTGAAAAATCCTTGCGAGACACTTCATAATATCAGCAGTGCTACTACCTAGAGTCACATATGTGTACTCATTACTCGCTTTACGCAGGTTCGTACCTCGCGGTTTTGCAAATTAGCAGTCGCCCTAAAAATAAAAATGCATCAACCAGACCTTTCAATGAATTGGGGCAACAAAATTGTTCGACATCTCGATAAGATCTTCGATCTTTAACGCGTGATGTACAATGAGCTGGAAGGGGAAAGAGGTGCATCCTCACAGTGTTTATGCTACGAAGAAAACTAAAAAATACTAAAACTTTTTTGGAGGAAGGCTCTCGGTTATTCGCGGATTGTCGCTTTTTTCAGGGGGTCTTGAACTTCATTCATTCATTCATTCATTCATTCAGTAGTGAGTCTTATGTCAGGTCCTTATCCTGTTCCAAACCAAGTTCCGTGGATTATGATCTAGTGCTTCTTCTTCCAATTTACAGTATCCTGTCTCTTCGTTAATGTCATCCTGTAGCTACCTACGATTTCTTCCTCGTTTTCCGTCATTTCAGTCCTCCCCTTCAAAAGCGTGATGTAGAAAGAAATTCCTACGCAGGATGTGACCAATCCAGTTAGCTATTCTGCTTTGTAATTGTTTGTAGGATATTTCTGTTCTTGACTCTTTGTAATACTTCTTCATTTCTCACGCGATCGGTCCATCTGATCTCCATCCTCGTCCAGCACAACATTTCAGAACTTTTCAGATATTTCTGCTATACATTTTTAATAGTTCAAATTCAGCACCACACAAATCTATGCTCCAAATGTAGCACGTTGGTAGTTTCTTCCTTAAATTTAATTCAAATTTGCTGATGAAAAGCATACTCTTCTGCTGCAATACTGTTTTGTCGTGACAATCCTAAGTTTAATTTCACGTGCACATCTTTAATCTTTAGTTATGCTTCGCAAATATTGCAATATTCAACATTCTATAGTTGTTTTTTATCTATTATAATCTGCACTGAAGATGGTTGCCTGGAGATTCTCATTACCTTGTTTTCTTGATCATTCATTTCCACTCCATAATATCTTCCAAATTCAACTAGTCTATCAATCATGCCCTGCAGTAACTTTCTTTCTTAGCCATTAAAACAAGGCCACCTGCATATTTCGAAGTAAAAATTGTTTGTCCTATGTTGAAGTCTCCAAACTCTTCAGGGGCTTCTTTGGTTAGGCATTGGCGGTGCAAGTTAAAAAAGAATCGGTGACAAACAGCGTCCTGTCTAACCTTTCTTCAAATCTTCGCACTTCTTGCCTCCCCATGGTCCAGTCCTACTTCACATTCTGATCCATGTACAATTTGCTGATCAACATTCTTTCGCGCTGTTGATACCAGTATTTTGGGGGGATCTGCAGTAATTTGGTATATTTTAAATGGCGAAAGGCTTCTGCCAGGCTATGAGGCCAACACATAATTCTTCACCTACAGGTATATCCCACAATTCATTCTGGCATTATTTTCAACGTCCAAATTACATCCCTTTTTCCTGTTCCTCTTCTAAATCCAAATTGATCTTCTTCAAGTACGTCCTCAATTTTCCTGTCAATATATCCTGTCAGTATCCTCTCTACAGTCTTTGGTGTATGTACGATGAGGCTGATTGTGCAATGGTCTCACACTCTCGCGAAAAACGAGGGTTGAGTGTGTAGGTAAAGTTCGAGACTGCAATATAGACTAAAGTATATTTACCTCTCGTCTCTGTAATAAAGACAGATTGTTTAAGTACACCACGATCGCTGGCATACTTGTTCGTAACTGTGATAATGGCTTGCTCTTTATGGATATAATGTAAGCAGAAAGCCTATCCTTTATCTTCTGTCGTACAGTTAACGAGTTCTGAAGGGTTCTAAGGCTATCCCGAGGCGTTGCTTCGCAAGCAGCAGTACAGCTGCAAATTCTACGAAGTAGATTACTGACTGCCCCCTAAGATGTGACTATTTGCAGTCTGGCATAAAGTTACCGAAGTTTCGGAGCAAACTGTTACCTCCACCTTTATTGTATTTTAAATACTGTAGGGGAAGTTTTCTGCGAAGCGTTCTCGTCATTTCAGTCGGTTCTGTAGCGCCACAATACAACAGGACATAATCTTCATACACACTTCACCGACAAATTCAAATCTTACAAAAATTACGATGCGGGTTTCCCTCCGTTTCCCAACGTTAGTTTCAAGTTTCATAAAAATCAGTCTTCAGCTGAAGTATATTTTAAAGGGGACACATCTAGACAGGTACAAACAACATGGCGGTAACACAATTCTGTTTTATTTTCATAAGAAATGAAGGTAAATTAAAATCTGAATTGATAAGGAATGAATCCAGTCATTGGAGCCTGAAAATTTTAGTGTTCTGAAATCTCTGTTAAAAATCGGAAACATCGGCAAGGCGAAAAACTCCTGGGGTTTTTGCGCCATAGTAACTCCGTTAAGTTAGGTAACAATATAAATATGGTAATAAGCGTCTACCTTAAGCGTAGACGTGTTGGTAACTTCTGTAACCAAGGAAACCATAGGAAAATTGATTACTTTCGTAACCAAGATTGCCATTATATTCAAAACGTTAATGGTAACATTAATAACCATGATTAGTGTGGTCACATGGGTACCCGTAAGAATGCTGGGAAATTTAGTAACCAATGTTACAATAGTAACATTAATGACTAAGGTAACTGTGGTCACAGAATAACCGTAACAGCATAATGCCAAGGGTAAAGGTAGCAATGAAATTAACCATGGTAACTTCACTAATCAAAGTAGCAACAAATTCACGTAAGAGTTCATACAAATTTTGCCTAATTTTTGTCCGATTGAAAATGTTAGAGTATTTCTAAAAATGTGTCATATTTACCAGTATAAACTTTAATAAAAATCTGTCAGCTGGGAGTCAATTTTTTTGATGCCAACGTAGGGACAGACAGCGGATATAAGGAGGTTGATAGTCTTCCTTTTTCGCATTCACTATGCGAATACTTAAAAAGCTCTAACGAAATATTTGTGACTTGTTGGAAACCCCTGTGTAGCCTATTGCGTTTTGTATGCCTGTAGGCACACATCATTCACTGCGAACCTGTATCGATACTTGTTTCAATTCGATATGCATGTAATAATGTTGGACGAACAGTTATGAGCTCTGAATACATTTCCTGATTTATTGAGCGGGTTACAACCCCGGAGTGTTGATGCTCTACCATGAATTGTGATTCTCCAACTACAGGAGAAATGGTGCTTTGCAGTCAACACCGAACTGCATTTTGACATGAGGATCCGTCACTTGCTCAGCAGGGTGCAAAAAAATATATATCTTTCTTCTGTTGCGATAAACGACGCTTGGAATGTATTTAAACCCTTAAGGAGAATCCATCAAAATAGAGAGTTGTGTAAAATTTGCATGCAGTTAAAATTAGTTTTATTCTGTGTGTCGGCAAAGATATTTGTAAAGGCTGTCTTCAGAAAGAAATTCAGGCAAAGCCAAACAAAATCCTTTTAATCTTTAGACCCCTAACGTCAACTATAGTTGACGTACCGCACTGCTAACCTCCAAAGTTGCATTTTATATATTTATTCAACAAATAGAGGTACCGAATATTTCAAACATGGTATATACTCTCCGTGTTTTTCTCTTCAAAACGCAGTTTGTTTCATAATTCTAACGTATTTGGTTCATGTATTATTCACATTTTATATACAGGATGTGCTAAAATTTAAAAATAATTCCGGCGCCAAAAGGTTAATATGTACAGTTACTGAACATAAAGGGGGAAATCGCAAGAAATTCTTTATTTACATTTTCAGCAAAAATTGTCGTCTTCGGAGATGTGACGTCGTGTAATCTGGTAGAAACTTGACGTCGTGTGGGAACAGGTTCCAACAGCTTTGGGCAGAATAGATCGTTCAGGTTCTGTATCACGTGAATATTTTATTATTTAGTGGCCAGTTCAATATGTGGTTCTTGTTATGCGACGCCTTAATGTTGTTGCTGTTCTTGCTTGAGTTCAGCTCATATCTGCTAGATTCTTTCGTCTGTGGGCTCAGGAGTTCGATGACATAGAGTAAAATGTAACTACTCAATTATTATACCAACTACTGCACATATATAAAATTTATAAAATTTACTCATTAAAACATTAAAAACGCTCCGACATGTTTCGGTCTTAGGACCATCATCAGGGAACCATATCATCCTTGCTAAAGTCACACTATAAAAAGTTACATTAATTTCGCTGTACCAGTTGGGTACTGTGGCAGCATGCCGTTTTGTGTAATGTTATGTTGCGAAGAGTGCCATACTAGCAGGGCATGTCGGAGCGTTTTTAATGCTTTGATGTGTAAATTTTATATATGGGCAGTAGTTGGTATAATAATTGAGTAATTCAGCAACATGCACGGTGTAATAACGAAAATAAGATGTAACTACATTCTGCAGAGCTGCACCAGTACCAGGTGCCTCGTTGCCCTGACGGCTGATTTTTTTTTCGATGGCGCGAAATATTTGTAAGTCCTCTGTATAGAAATGTCTTTATGTCACCCTTCTGCCATGTAGATGATTCCTAATGTTTTGGAGGTTTTGTGAGTCCTTGACATACTGTACGTAGCAAGCAAGACAACATGGGAAATTCCTATAGAAATTTAATTTAAAAGTGTAACTAAAACTACTGCAAGAGTCCTAGACGTGGATATATGTATGATATTAAAAAGGAGCAGTCAGTAAAGAGTATGTGTATTGATTAGATTCGTGTGATTCACACGGAAGTCCACCAGCCGACATTTAGTGAATATGATAACATTCGGGTTTCACAAAATGTTGTTCAGAACAAGTTGACTCGGGTGACAATTTTTTCGAATCGCACTTGAGAAGCGCGTATTACGCATTTCGGCTGGGACACTTAGTAAGCGAACCGAAAGTTATCTTGGTTTTTTTATATCCTTCCAGACAAATGTCTAAATGTTGCTAATTTTAGGTAATAATAAATAATTTTTTTTGGGGGGGGGGCGCAACAGCCCCCAGTGGGCCACGGCCTCCTCATTCACGAGGTTTCTAAATCACACACAACGACGCACCACAGTGGGTAGTACTTCTCTGGACGAGTGATCAGCTCGTCGCAGAGGCCTCTGCCTGACAACACACAACATTCAGACAGACATCCATGCCACTATGGGATTCGAACCCACAATCTCAGCAGGCGAGCGACCGCAGACCTACACCTTAGACCGCGCGGCCACTGGGATCGGCAATAATAATTAATTAAATAAATAAATAAATAAATTTGGTATATTTCTTGATTATGTGATCTAGTAGGAAATTATCAAGGAAAATTCTTCTTAGTTATTTAGTTAATTATCTTTCCATATTGTGACGAAGATTAGGCGACGGGCTCAAAACCAGAAACCCAGATTTTGATTCCCAGTAGTCAGGGTTTTTTTCCCCCTCAATGCGTCTGGCTTGAGCTGAGCTGAGCTGAGCTCATGCAATCTCATAGCGAGTAGGTAAAAAAAGTATTCCCTGCAGTAAAATGGCCGGAGCTGGAACCTGGCCACTTATCTGCATGTAGTGTTAAAGTTGAGAATGGGTAGAGCTGTACTCCTACTGTGTTTCCGTATTTATTACTTGTCACGGTACAATTAAATAAAAGGACAGATTCGTCCTTGCATCCCTACTGTCAATAGAGGTGATGAATACGAAAACAGAACGCGTGCTAAAAGGACTCCATATTGTCACATGCTGGAGATCTCTCTCTCCTGGATGGGAAGCCTTGCAGTCTGCTACAAAGGTTAGCGATATTTCAGACTATCTTGCTGTATCAATAGTGAGGTCATCTCCTGTTGCCAAGAGATTTCTTTGAAACGTCTGTGCACATCTACCGAACTACATACACATATATCATATTTCATATACAATATTTCAGGATAGATCTCTTAGTAACCGTCACATTGAGAACGTATGACTCCACTTATTTGTCGTTAATTGAAATCCCAAATCACTTCAAAGACAATGTTGATATTTATTTTTGTTTTTATGAAAAACCTTCACAATAAATTTGATTATGATATTTTCGTCAGGATAATAAGTTATAAATAAACTCGAAATGTTATAGAAAGAGACGACTTTCTATGGCATTTGCCTGGAGGGCCTGAGGAATTCCACCACAGCAGCCATTTAACAACGCAAGGCTTCGGATCCATCACGAAAATACGAGGCGTAATTCCTAATGAAAGAGTCCTTATATTTCGGGACGTGATGTCCATGTGTTGCACTGGTGTCTGATTCGCCAGCCAGTATTTAGTGAATACACATGTAGGTAGATGTCATGTAGACATGTGTAGCTGCAGGCGGGAAGGGGATGAGCGTAGAACGGTGTTGCCCTCAAGGCTTATTAAAGCACTTTGTAAGGAATTTAGGAGGAGGTACGGTCCATGGTATTGGAGGAAATGTGTTACCAAAGAAGAAGTTTTCTAGCTTCTCTGAATCTCGTATATAACATGACGATGAAATACTCTCAGGACCGCACTTCTGACTTGATCGTGTGGGTCGCGATCGTGTATACTTGTGGGAAACACAACTGGTCTCCGTTTCCATTAACCTACTACTTTAGCATTTGTATAAATGAGGACAAGTCCCATTAGTAAACAATTTGTATTATTTTCTGTTTTCGGTTTCATCCTCGTCACAATTTCCAAGTCTTCACTGATTGTAGTTTTTGACGTCTAATCTAAATAGGCAAGAATTTTCTGTGTGCATCTCAAAAATGTATATAAGAACCTACTACATAATTTATTCGATAAACAAAAATTCGTGTCACAGACACCAAATTAAGTTAGGTTGATGGTATTCCTGTGTTTGATGTGATATAGAGGGCAGTGGAGGCACAGCTCCATTTATTCTTAACCTAGGCACTGGATGCATGTGTTTTTCAGCTTCACCCCTCGGCCGTTTTACACATGGAGAAACAATCCCCACCCCCCACCCCCCCTTTCATAAGAGTCTAAGTGAAATTCAGAGACTCTGTGGGCGTTTACGGAGAAATAAAAATTCTTATCCCTGAAGGGAGTCAAAACACTGACCGTACTGCCTAATCGCTGTACCGACTTACTCTGTTATGCTCAGAATATAAAGATATTGAAAAAGTGTAGACAAATTTTGATTCTGTCTACAGTGTACTCTTCTGTTAATTTTTTCAAATTAGTAAATCTGAGAATTTTTTGTAGGTGAAGTGGCGGGGAAAATAAAAAAAAAGTGTTGGTTGTTTGATTTTAGTAATATTGAAGGCAGTGACATAGACAATGCAGTGATGAGTGGCGGGGTGATGGTGAATAATGAATTAGAACGGATTTGGAAGGAAGCGTTTATGATATTTTTAAGTTACTCTCTCCATGTTAGCTGGGCAAAGGCCCCAATTTAGCCTGTGACCTGGTCTAGATCCAGGAGAGTTTTACTTCTCAAATACAAATTAGAGTTTTTCCAGTTACACTTTTTGTTAAATAATGTGTAGAGTTTGAGTATAAAAGTAAATTTAAATTTGTCACCTTGCCTAATTAAGTACCATTTCGTGAAGACACATGGGAGAATGGAGGTATAGCTCCATGTGTTTTTACTGCGGCACTAGATGGACATGAGTGGTCAGCTTCGCGTATCAGCTGCTCTTCTCAAGTGAAGAAGACTGGCCACGTACTGGGCGGGAGACTGGTTGGACCGTCAGGCGGTGTATAATCTGTGGATTAGGGAAAAAAATCCCTGCTTCTGCCTACAATTAAGGCCAGAATTCTGCTGTCATTGAGCATGTAGCTGACTATAAAAACTGAGGGACCAATATTTAATTTTAGTAATGATGAATACGAGTTTGAAAATTTGCTGAATTGGACAGTTTTATTTTGACTGAATATTGAGTAAATAAATGCGCAATTCCCAAAAAAGGTTTAGTCGAAATATCTGAAAGTAATAAGTGATTTGGAAGACCTAAACGTAGATTGAAGCACATTGTAAAATTTTGTCTTGAATTTACGGGTTTATGAAGTGTGATTTCATCTTACGACCTCAACTTCTGACTTATTTTTGAAATATGAATTTTAAAAACCATAGATTTGCTTCATTTTCTGAAAAAGTTCTCAATATTGTAGCAAACTATGCACAATGCTGTTGGTCAGTGTTGTGGTGCAGTTGTAACTGCAGCTTCGAACGCGGGTAGACATTATTGGGCGGGGGTGTGTGTCGAATATACTTATTTTCCCAGTCGTATGTTTAGTCTTTCTGTTTTTTTTTTACCGGGAGGCTTTTAGATTGATCAAGAACTCAGAACGTCCTGGGGATGGCTTAAGGCTCCACACCGTATTTTGCTGGACGTGACAGAGGAAGACCGCTAAATCCCAAGTATGGCTGGCCTCTGTTCCGAAACTTCAGAATTCCCAGGAATATTTCCACAGTTTCCACACTGAAGGTATCTTTGTCATACTTTATTGATTATAACCCAGCTAGCAATGCAGTAACACAGTTATCTGTACGAAAGCACGTGTGGAGGCGTAGTGAGACGTCCTTTTCAAAAGTGGCGAGACTGATGTGTGAGGTGGGACGCCGATCTGTGTACGTGGCAGTTGAAATTTGCATCTACCCATGTTGCAGATATCCTAGATTTGCTGTCAGTGTAGAGTAGATAAATCCCCAAGCTACTCGATAAGATGGAGAAAGCGCGAGGTGGTGGGATTGGCTGCAAAATCGGTTCCCTCGGGTCTACCGTGCAAGCATACATCAAAATTACAGAGAGGTGTCGCATTTCAGCTGAAATAGACCTGCACTGTTGGTGACGGCGGGCATGTATTCGACGAAATTAAAATCCGAAACTTTCTACTGGAGCGAAAATAGATTTCCGCTGTGAGAACGCAATCTGCTATGGAAACGTCTTATGTCACTTCGGTCACCAGTACCGGTCTCATGAAAGTCACCATCATCACCGGTACTACCACCAACATCATTTCATCTTCGTTGAACTGTCTAGTAGGGTTAATTTATCGTTTACATCTCTTATATCTTGCTTACTGTTTGATTAGCCCCTAGAGTATTTACTTAACACTTCAGTAGGCAAAATTGAATTAAAGGGAGAAGTAACTGAACTTAAAAAGGAGAGAGTTTTTACGTATAATTTGTTTAATGATTCTATCAGTGAACCGAAATTCATTGCTTTGAATGATAAAAGAGAGAGTAATGGCTTGGAAGGGATTTGCAAAGAAAGTGTATTGATTTAACTCGAGATACGTGTTTGGAATTTGTCTACGTGGGTTTTGGCAATTGAAGCAGATCCTTTGTCACAATAGCTGGTGTCTGTACCAAAGTTTGAAACAAGTGTCCATGAGGTGTTCTAAGTAGGCTAATGCATAGCGGAATTCGAGTATCCTAGTTTAAATAATTACCAACGTACAAAATGTAAAAGTAAATTAGAAAATATTAAACCTACTGCCATATACCATGTATAAACATGTCATTATTCTGCTCTTCAACGCATGTACATTCATTAGGGTCTTTCGTTGTTAAGGTAATGTAATATTTTTGTCTGTCACGAATCTGATGTATGTTAAATTAGATTAGAAATATTTTGAAATCCATAGGGGTTTCTCATTCTACAAATCTTATGACTTTTCTCACGTTTCCATTTTTTGACTCGACCACTAAATGTATTATAACTGAGACCCTCCTCATTAATTTTCTTTGATTCCCCATATTTTTATTTTCGTAGCTTATTTTTTTATTTTCCTGTACCCCGTCTTCTTGGTATATTCACTTTCACCTGCTCTGCACATTTTGATACCGTCAGCTAGCCTTGTATTGCATGTTTATTGGCTATGAATGTCATGGTCTCAATATAGGATTTTTCGTACAATGGAATAACTGAATATCCGTAGTAAGCCTGATGTTAAAACAGAACCAGAGCTGTTGTCAGTATGTGTTAGACTAGCCAGGCACTGATCTGGTCTCCTGTTATGAGAATAAGCAGACATTACTGTGCGTAGGAAGGTGTGTAGGCAGAGACGTGAGTGTGGGTGGTGTGGGAGTTGGAACTTAAAGTGGCTACGCACAAAATTAGTCGATAATCCAGAACACTTCATGATAAAAATTTTGTAGTATTAGGTATTTCTAAATCGCCTTGTACCTCATTTAATTGAATTCTATGTACGGTTCAGTCAGTTTAAACCTTTCTTATGTATCGGACTACGGCACCGCGCATTTCAGTACGGCCGTAAAATGCAGACCTGTTGGCATATTAATATTATTTAGTTATGTGATAAAGGTCAGCAATCCCTGTAGAGGTCCAGAGGGTTCCAGGAGTTTTGAAGCAACCAGATTTCGAGACAATAAACACATGAAAGTGGTAAAGGAAATATTCCTGGTATTCATTCTGTTAGAAGTTGAGTCAACCCCAGGGCCATAGTGCAGCCGGAAGGATTAAGTCAATGAAAACTTCCAGTGACACCAGCGGGAACCGCAACTTTCTGACTTGTCGTAAAGCGACTCAACCAACTGCACCACCGCGTGCCCCCTGCTGTCTGTTAACAGTAGAATGTAATAAAAGTCTAAAAGCTTTTCGTTAAAATTAATAATTTAAAATATAGATTTGACGAGAATAAAACCCTATACGCACGTATAAGGACAAGATCTGTGCAGTGTTAGTGGCTCGATTTTGTTTTTGTTGGTACCAGAACCCTTTAAAATTGCAAGTTGTCTGTACATACACAACTGGTGCATTATTGATGTTCATGGTCACCTTCTTTTGAAGTTCAAGGGTCATTAGTTGTAAGTTGGTCTCTTGTGATAATATCATGTTCGGAGATTCGGTATTTGAACAGCTTACTGAAGGATATCTGCCAGAAGTCTATATTCCTAATTAATTGTAAATGTCTTGGGTTTGATTCTTGTTGGTGTGTATTAACTATAAACACTTCGGGATTTAAATATATTCATTTTAACTCTAAACTTGCAATGTTTTATTATGACAGTTTGCTACAAAATTGCAAAAATATAAAACGCACAATCTTACCTGTGGATGATACAGCTATACCGAAGAGCGTAGAATTTTATAACTGTGCATGATAAGAAGGTGTGACCGTGTCGTATCACGGAAGAGGGTCCGGCTCATATGCTTCCTGTGCATTATGTTTAGACCCCTGAACGAGGTAAACGGAATGGCCTAGGACCACCTTGTTTCTGGTGCACGTTTGCAAAGCACGCTGAATTGTAGTTCGCAGCTTACTCGCACACGTTCATGTTTGTCTTTGATGCTGTAAAAAAATCATATTTTTATTTGTCAGTTGACAAGACTGCAAGAATCATTCACGAGTTTTTTAAAGCCAGCAACAAAACAAGATATGAATCTGAAAAATAGCCATATGTCCTTTTAGCGATTATTGACTGGCCTCGACGAAACGTGCTGTTTTATTCGTGTGTTTTTCTTGGAAGTGAGAGCACCTGAAACTGAGGAAGGCGAGACCACGGTTGCCTAAATAGTCACAGACTTGTGCCAGTGGAACTTGTGATATTGCTTTCAATTCATTGTTGCGGGAAGTGCAAGAATTTTTTTTTATTCGGATTCTCTTTTCTCCAGTCGTTGTGCTGTTTTGCTGTGAAGTTAGAATGCATTCTTGTAATAACACCAACTAGATGCACTAATTTCTCAAATTTATTTTTGGAATAAAACTCTACATGTTTTGGACAGTTCCTCTGTACATCGTCAGGATTTTTTCACTGTACACACAGCAATGGTATATGTCAAGCAGAGTTGCTGACAGCTTGCGAGCAGGATCAGGACGGAAGTGCATGGCTAAGAATAACGGGTAATGAGAAATTAAGTGCCGTATTAAGTTGGAGAAACTTTTAACACCCCTTACCCCAGCTTAGGATCATATGCATTCACACGCAATACTGTAAAATGTTTTGAAATATGCTTTGAGTGTGTAAGAGCCTGGGTTTGAATTTACTCACTAATAATCCTTAACGTTAAAAATGTTAAAGTTAGCTTTTCAATTTTTCTAGAATTCCTGTTATTTTTACAAATTTCTTAACGTTTAACAACCACTCTACTTTGCCGTATTTTGTGAGAAAGATTTTAGCTGGCTGAGAAGTGGAATAAATTTAATTTCTTCGTCTACTTGATAGGCAGGTTTCAGGAAATAATTTCGACTTTGCTTCATCCGCAGTGAATAGTCATGCAGGGTTGATAATTTGTGGCACTTGACGTTTCGTTGCATGAAACTACGTACTATTTTAATTATTTTTCTAAGCGGTTTAATGAAAGATTCAGCTGTCCGTTTCAAATCTCAAAGTGAAGAATTTATGTGATTTGTGTGTTCTGAAGCTCGGCGGCATGTGCAAGATAATTCTGATTTGTGTCGTTATAACACTGACGTTTCATACATTCTTCTTCACATTCGTGCTAAGTTTATTCTACAAACGTAATTTAATTTAAGGACTAATTACGTTCATGAGCGAAAGGATTAATAAATATTGAATAAAATAAAAGAATTATGTGAATTTTTGTCTTTAATATGAATGGGTTTGAATTTTTTATGTAGGACACCTGCGAGCTTTTGCTTCGAATCATTCTATGGTTTTGAGAGGATGATGTAACCTGTCCGTGAAGTTTTTTTTAGAAAGTTTCGATGTTGTGTACTGTTAAATGTCCCTATATATCTCATTACCTTGGTAACATAGAGTCGCAGTTATTTTACATGACAGATTGGAAGGTATGTAGAAGAAAACCTCTAGCGCAACTCGGCACTTGCATATTCTATATATATATATTTGTATATGGAATTATAGAGAAATCAACATGAAATAAAAGGATTTTAAAAATGTGCTTATTTCTTCCAGTATTGTAATCGTGACATGTCCTAAAGATAACATATTGTGGAAGAAGAGGTTTAGCCGGAAATGTATATTGAAATTGTCAGGTTATTATTGAAAACAGGCAGAAAGTTCTTTATCGTGCTTGCACAGCAAAGTTACAGAAGCTTTCACCGTGATGTCGTCTCCAGGAAGTCCCAACATTATGGAGAAGTTTCTAGTGATTTATAGTTCGTAGTTCCACTTACATGGGCTTGCTGGATGGACGGATGGTTAGGTGGCTGCGTGGTTACACGGGCAAATAAATGGACAGGTAAAAAGAAAGGGAAGGAAAGATAAAGATCTGTTGACAATCCCTGCAAGTCTCATTACTCGATCTTCCATATAGTAAGTTGGTCACTGTACTGCCTCTCCTGAGCACCGTGCTTATAGAAATATTTGAAGAAAGAAACTTCATTTTAATTTTCAAAATATGATGAAAGTGTATTTGCAGTACATCTCTTGCATCTTTACAGGGACGAGATCGTTTTATTTTTATACATTACCTTCTTAAATATGTAAAAACTTGCAACATTTTAAGAGGCATGTAACAGACTAACTCAAAAACAAAGAATGAAAGAAACAAAGAAACAAAAAACAAACAAACCAACAAAACCAAAAAATAATTTACGAGAAAACAAATAAACGAAGTTGATGGAAGACATCACGATGTGCTAGGAATATACTAAAACATTAATTAATATGTGTCAAGCACAACTATTTTATTGTACACGAAATATGTAGCAATAATATAGTTGTGCTTGACTTACATTAATTAATGTTTTAGTTAAAATAAATGAAGTGCCCACCTACCACCTAACAGCTAAGTAGGTAGGTGAGTAAGTAAGTAACTGACTAAGCAAATAACTAACTCACTTTAACAGACACTGAATGAAATAACTTAATAACAAACAAATAGTTAAAATGCCACACACTGCTTACTTTCCTGCCTAACCACCTAACTGCCTGCCTGCCTGTCACCCACCCACTCATTTATACCCAATCATGCATCTACTTAATAGCTTAGTAGCAGAAAGGTTAGGCTAAAAATCGCTAAACAGTAGAACAGAGGGATGGAAACTAAACGAAGGTGAGAATATCATTAAATATTTTTTCTCTAAATTATTTTTAATGAAAACTCGGTTCACATCGGCAAGGTAGGACTAGATGTTTGGGAAGCTTTCACACTCCAAAAGAACCGAAAACCGGAAGGATTTATATTGAAGTGTTTAAAAGGCATGTTATAGTCTCTGTTGATTGACCGCACATTAACACAAACAGAACCGAACCAAAACGAAAAGAAAGGACACTTGCAAAACTGGGACCGGTCGCAGTTCTAGTAGAACGATTTTCTCGTTTCGGTTTGTTTTTGTGGGGTGAGGTGAGGTGAGGAGGTGGGGGGGGAGGGTGAGGGCGTGTGTTTTTTCACTACTTACCGAACTTCAAACTAGGCGCACGGACTGCGGCTCATGGTATTATTGATTTGGAAAACAATTATGTATTGGCCTATTTGAATATTTCTCGAAACATGTAGAGGCATGAAATAAACTTATTGTAAAACAAATATTGTGCATCAAGTTGGTTAATTACTAAGATAAATGTACTGAAGTGCACGGTCAGCAAACATAAAAAAATAGCAGTCTAAGTCACTGGTGTTGTGTGCACACAGCACTTAGTCTGCTATGTAGGCATGAAGATGACCGACTGATGGGTCGAAACATGTAGCCTTATGTTTTAATTTAAAAAAAGGTAGTGCTGAAGTATATAATTAATTTTATTATATATTTATTCTAGCACTTTGTGATGCTTTCTTTAAAGTTAATTGCTGCTAATTATTTCAATTGTTATATATTTTGGCGATAGAAAACGTTAGAATCTGCCACCTATTGGATAAAGCCCCGTATTTTGGCTTTAAATCAATAAGGCGGCTCGCGAGCTTGCGAAAATCTCGATATATCTTGGTCGATATGTATTGTTTCCGATTGCTGAGATATCGATTCTTCTAACCAATTGATTGCAAGAATGACATGATTTGATTCGTTTGGTGCAGGTAAAGATCTTAGATGAAATGAGCTTTGCACACCAGTAGCATTTTTGAAAACTGCCATTTTCTTCATTTATCAGCTATGACTGAAATATACGTTAAATTGGAACGCTGAGGAGATATCTGGTGATTTAAGCTTCACTCCATCTGACGTAAGGCTGTGAAAATACTGTGTAGCAGTTCCGACGTTGGACGAAGGATGTCGGCTCTGTACCATTCTACAGCTGATACCGAACTCTGTGAACGATCGATTACGAGAGTCAACACGAGGTTGAAGAATAATCAAACGTTACGAGCTGTTGTAAAACGAAGCGTCAACAAACAAACTTGTCGTACAGTCTGTTGTACAGTTGTATGAAGCTGTGTCGCGGTTTGTGGCATAGATTGGAGCCTCAACATGTCAACCGACATAGTCACCAGACGACGGGCTGGACGACTGAGGATTCGTGGTTCGATTCCTGCTAGAAGCAAGAGAATATTTTTCTTCTCAAGCGAACAAAACGGTTTGGGAATTCAACCATATTTTTATTCGGTTGGCAAAAGGGACAATTTTTTCGGGGGAAAAGCGGTCGGATAGTGAAGCTGGCAGCTCACCTGCACTTAGCGACGGTGCTAAGTATGCGTAGAATGATAACCCTGTCCCCCGTACCCATTCTTGCCATGCAAAGGAAACTTTAACTTCACTTGTGATTTTTTTGTGCAAATTAAAACTCTTCTTCTTGGCAGTAATTATACTGGCGCTTGAAGCTAACCAATCATTTGCAATCAGGACCTAGGTCTAGAATGTGTGGAACTAGGCCTCCACTTTCGCAAAGGCCTTCACAGTGTGATGCTTTAAGTTGTCGGACAATTTATACTTTTTAACATCACAAGCACAATAAGAGTCGCTTGTTGATGAACCTCTAAAAACCCCGCGTACCACCAGTTCACTGGAAGGAGGAGATGAATA
>Ga0131853_10005423_pt1 | contig 22979 bp, 15 predicted proteins | sample TergutLab28metaG_FD_92764 | JGI IMG/M metagenome (GOLD analysis project Ga0131853, IMG submission 92764) | Labiotermes labralis P1 segment gut microbial communities from Petit-Saut dam, French Guiana - Lab288 P1 (version 2) (version 2) | ecosystem: Host-associated > Arthropoda: Insects >...
ACGTTCCGGGGGCAGTTTGTCCTTGAGGCGATCCCATTGTTCTTCGTTTAGTTCGTGTCGTCTCATACGGATAGTATACTGCTTTTTTGTCTATTTGTACACTTTTGAGGGGTTTGAAGAAACGCCCTACGGGTGAACGATAAACGATGGGTGCGAATCATGAAACAGCGGGCGGATATGGAATCCGCCCCTACAATGGTCACGATCCAAAAGGAGGTCTGCAAATGAACCCACAAACCACATGCGGCGCGGATGTGCCGGAAGCGTTTGCAACACTCATGCCTACGATAGCGGAGAATCGCGGGATGTTAGATGCCCTCTTTGCAGATGTGGATATTATGCTGCATCGTGAGTTTCAGAATGCAGAGAATCCAAGCCTGCGATTTTGTGTGTATTTCAGCGATGGTGTGAGTGATTCCATGCTCATTGGGGAGGAGGTCATCAAGCCTCTGATTTTGGCCTCCAACTTACCGCAAGCGCCGGGACTTTACCCTGCGGTGCGGGATCATGCGGCCCTTGTGGGGGACATGAAAGAGACCCAAGATATGCAAGAGATCGTGGAGGCGATTACCTATGGTGACACGCTGCTTTTGGTGGAGGGTTCTGATACGGGCATACTCATCAGCAGCAAAAACTTCAACCTTCGGGGGATCTCTGAGCCGGAGGGGGAGAAGGTCTTACTCGGCCCGCGGGAGGGCTTTAATGAGGGGATTATGACCAACCTCTCCATGCTCCGCCGCAGACTGCGGACACATCACTTGAAACTCAAACTTGACAAACTGGGCAGACAGACCAAGACGGGAATTTGTATTGCCTATTTGGACAACATTGTAAACCCTGCCCTTTTGGACGAGCTTATGGGTCGCTTAGAGGAGATCGACATAGATGGGGTGCTGGATTCTGAATATATCGCAGAGTTCATCGCCGAGGGGTCAGCCTTGGGCTTTCGCACCATAGGGGCAACGGAGCGCCCGGATGTGATCGCGGGGCGGCTTTTGGAGGGGAGAATTGCGCTCTTTGTGGATGGTTCGCCTGTGGTATTGACCTTGCCCTACCTCTTCGTGGAGAACTTTCACAGCAGTGAAGACTACTACATGGGCAATCTGTACGCCACCTATGCGCGGCTGCTGCGGATGATGAGCTTTTTCTTCGCCATCACAGTACCCGCGTTTTTCATTGTGATCGTGGGCTATCATCACGAACTGCTGCCAACAGGGCTCATGTTCTCCTTTGCCACTGCCCGGCAAAATGTACCCCTCCCGGCGGCCATTGAGTGCTTTCTTATGCTCTTACTCTTCGACATCCTCCGGGAGACAGGCATCCGCACACCGGGCTATGTGGGACAGGCGGTGGGATTTGTGGGCGGTATTGTGATCGGACAATCGGCAGTGGAGGCAAATTTGGTGGCAGCGCCCATGGTGATTGTGGTCGCTTTTGCGGGGATATGCATTATCATGGTGCCTCGCCTCACCATGGCGAGTTTAGTCGCCCGGTATGGTACTTTGCTCATGGCGAGCCTGTTTGGACTGCCGGGTTTTATTCTGGCGCTCTTTGTGGTAACGGTGCACGTGCTCAGTTTGCGAAGCTTCTCTGTCCCCATGTGTCTCACGGCGGACAAACTGGGACAGACCATGGGGCAAGACGGCATCATGCGTACACCTTGGCCAAAGATGGTAACACGGTTAGCACCATTGAGCGAAAACCGGGTACGCGTCCGCCCCAAGCCGGCGGATTCGGATGGGGGGACAGAGGATGCGTAGGGCGTGCTTGCTCTTGGTATTGCTCTTGGGCATCTCATTTCTGACCGGCTGCTTCGATTACCGTGGGGTCAGCGAGCAGACCATGGTCTCCGGCATCGCGGTAGATGCGGACGAGGCGGGGATATCCCTTACCCTTGAGCTTGTGGATATCCAAAACGCGGAAGATGGGCGGTTTGGGTCTATCGTCCTCACGACCACAGGGGCGACATTTGCGGAGGCTTTGCATGAGGCAACGGTAAAACTGCACGGGGAGGTGTATTTGGGGACGCTTCAGGTGGTGATCCTCAGCCAGGAGATTGGGTCGGCGGGGATTTTACCTGTGGTGGAATATTTGATCCGGGACAAGCAAGTGCGCAACAGTTTGCCCCTTGTGATTGCAGGTGCGGATACGGCCGCGGCGCTGTTAACGCCGGCAGAGGAAGCGGAGCAGCCCCGTATTTTGTCGGAGAAACTCAGCGAGAGCCTCCGCAGACGAGATACCACACAAAAAGCGCCTGCACTGCATGAGATTTACGACAGGCTGCAAAGGGACACATCCGGCCTTGCACTGCCCATTGTCGCACTATCTGAATCGCCGGATATCCCATTTCAACTGGACGGCCTTGCGCTCTTCTCCCGAGATCGGCAGATAGGTACACTTCCCGAATCAGACATGCCCATCTATTTACTCATGACCTCCGCCCTGCGTGACCGTGCGATTTCCGTGGAGGTTTCCGGCGAACGGGTCGTGCTCTTGGCACGCTCCGCACGTCCAAGACGGCCCACAGATCGCCGGGTGACAGCAGAGGTGATGGGGATGTCGGAATTTACCCCGGAGCGGCGCGCACAAATTGAGGAGGAAGCGTCCGGGTATTTGACCCGTCAGGTGCAAGCGCTGTATGTGCGCCTGCAAGGTGAGGGCTTTTTAGTGGGACGCTTTGCAGAGACCACGGTACAAGTAGAAATCTGCGATCAGGGGAGGGGCTGACCATGCAGGAGAAACTGTTTGAAGAAAGGCTCTCCCTCCGGGCAGGTGTTGCCATCCTATTTGTGCTCTATGTGGGGCGTGCAGGTGTGAATCATGCGACTTGGGGCATGGGTGCGGATGCATGGCTTGGGATGCTTTTGGGCTTTGCGTTTTCCCTCCCTATGCTGCTCATCTTGGCGCGTCTGGTGCAGCTGTTGCCGGAGATGAATCTCTTTGAAATGCTCCGATACGGATTCGGGCGCGGGCTTGCGTATGTACTTTCTGCGCTGTATTTCCTCTATTTCCTAGCCCTCGCCGCGACGGTGCTGGAGCAGGTGCAGTTTGTCCGGTTCGCCGGCCTGCCCCAGACGCCCCTTGCTGTGATTGTGTTGTTTTTCTTTGCAGCAGGGATCTATCTTGCGCGCGTAAATGTCCACGCCATGGGGAAGTGGAGCGTACTTGCCGGGCTTATCATAATTGGAATCGCCCTGTTGCTCACGCTGTTTGCTTTGCCCCATCTGCGCACCTTGCATCTATTGCCTATTGGCAGAAGCGGAGATGGTGTATTGCTGCAAGGTGGGTATCGGTTTATGGTGAGCCCTCTGGGAGAGGCGGTGGTACTGCTTACACTCCTTGGAAAGCGAGCAAAGCCAAGGCATCCGTATCGCATGTTCCTCTTTGGTGCGGGATTTGCCAGTCTCTTTTTCGTGCTCACGTTCTTGCGAGATCGGGCGATACTGGGTGCGTCTGTGATGGAACGTGTGCAGTTTGCTCCGTACCATGCAGCGAGTGGGATTCAGATTGGGGCGTTGGGTAGCCGGGTGGAGAGTTTGCTTACAATCCTTGTATTGCTTTCCGGGTTTACCATGCTTGCGGTGTATTTGTTTGCCGCAAGTCGCATTCTGCCACGGAGTGAGGGGCGGGGAAAGTTGCTTTTCGTTGCAATTTTGGCAATGGTGGGTGTACTGCTGTTGCACGCCGGTGTTTTGGCGGGGGTATCTCTCGGTGCGTTGCATTTGCGGTATGCGCCGGTGATGCAGAGTGTGATCCCGGCGCTTTTGTGGCTGGTGGCGGAGGTGAAGGCGCGGCGGGCTTGAGGGTGGAAGGGTGTAGCTAGTTTATAATAGGTGTAGCGCACTTTGTAGGGGCGCACATTGTGCGCCCGTGGTTGCGGTTTTCGCCGTATTATTGGCAGTGCGTGGGAAATTGGAAACATGGCGGGCGCACAATGTGCGCCCCTACAGGTGCATCCCGTCATCGTAGGGGGCGATGCCCATATCGTCCCGTTCTTTCGGTTTCAGTGCAAATTGGGGACACGGGGCGATGCACCCGCAGGGCATGATATGGGCATCGCCCCCTACAATGGGCATACCTCACAGTATAAGCATTAGCCGAACTGCCTATCCACCGACAAATTCCCCTTGACTTCTCCGCTGTATGTGTTTATAATGCAAAATAGGCGGGGCGAGAAAAGCCGAGTTGACCGTATTCAGACGGGATGCTCGGCTTTATTTATTGCGGAAATTATAAAATTGAGTTTACTTAAATGTGCAGTTTTGATTAAATTTCAAATTTATTGAATGCACTCATATATAAATATATGACGTTTTAGAAAAAGCTGGAAGCAAACGGGTGGGATATGATATAATCGGAAGCAACAATAACAATAAGGGGTGTTTCCAATATGGGACAGGTTTTTCATAAGGCTTCCATCCTACTGCCGCAGGAATCGGTGGATATGCAAAAATGGGCGGTGATCGCTTGCGATCAGTTTACATCAGACTTGGCGTTTTGGGCGCGTGTGCAGGAAAAAGTGGGGGATGCACCATCTACCCTGCACATGATCTTGCCGGAAGCATGGCTTGGACAGGTGGACGAGCCGGCATATGCACGTCAGGTCAACGAGACCATGGCGCGTTATTTGGAAGAGGATGTGTTTCAAGAGATTCCGGCTTCTTTCATCTATGTGGAGCGGCTGCTCCGCAATGGGAAACTGCGCCGGGGAATTGTAGGCGCGATAGACTTAGATGAGTACGACACCAGTGCGGCGTCAAACTCGGTTTTACGGGGCAGTGAGCGGATTATTGCGTCTCGCCTGCCATCCCGGGTGCAGATACGGCATACAGCGCCGCTGGAGATGCCCCATGTGCTATTGCTGATTGATGATCCCGCTTGTTCCATTGTCGAGCAACTAGGTGAACGGGATGATTTAGAGTGTCTGTATGACTTCGATCTGATGGAAGATGCGGGTCATCTCACCGGCTACCGTGTGACGGGGGAGGCTGCCGATCAGTTGGCGGCGGCGATTAACGGGCTGGATATTATCTTGGTCGGGGACGGAAACCATTCCCTTGTGGCGGCGAAGATGGATTGGGATGCCATCAAGGGTGACATGTCCGAGGAGGAGCGGCAAAACCATCCGGCGCGGTATGCCTTGGTGGAGCTTGGAAACGTGCATGACAGGTCTCTGGAGATTGAGCCCATCCATCGGATTGTGTTTGATGTGACGGGTGACCTAATCGGCGCATTTGCAGCATCGTCCCCTCATGTATCTATGGGGGCAGGGGACGGATATCAGATCCATTTCACTGACAGAGGCAAGCCGGGGGTCTTTACCATCAGCGGTCTCACCGTGGGCGAGACCATTGACTTGTTGCAGGTGTTCTTGGATCAATATGTCACGGAACACGGCGGAGAGATTGACTACATCCACGGTGACGAGGAGCTGCGCACCCTGTCCGAGCAAGGGGGCAGCGTTTCTTTCCTTATGCCCACCATTGAGAAGTCTGCGCTCTTTACTTCCGTACTCCAAGGGGGCGTGTTCCCGAAGAAGAGCTTCTCCATGGGAGACGGCGCGGACAAGCGGCACTATTTGGAGTGCCGGAAGATCAAGTAGGAGGGATCAAGATGCGTGAAATTTTGAAAAAAGAATATGCGTTGACAGCATCTGACATTGATACGCACCGGCGTTTGCGGATGTCGGCTTTGCTCTCTTATCTGCAAAATATGGCGACGGAACATGCGGATATTTTAGATTTCGGCGGAGAACGGATGATGCGGGAATACGGCGCTGTCTGGATCATGGTGCGCTCTCATACGGCGCTCCGGCGGCCCATTGGCATGGATGAGACCCTTGAAATCCACACCTGGCCGCGGGGGATAGGTAAGGCGGCTACTGTTTTTCGTGATTTTGACATTTTCGCCGGAGGAGAACATGTGGGCGAGGTCACCATGTCTTGGGTGCTGGCTGATTTGGAGAGCCGTAAGATTTTAAAGCCTGCTCTAATCCCGGCAGTGATGGAGAGCCCATATCCGGAGATAGTGAAAGCGCTTGTCCCCGGCAAAATTGTGATGCCGGCGGAGCTTCTGCCTGCCATGACGCGGCCTGTATATTACAGCGACACGGATGTGAACGGGCACATGAATAACACTCGATACGCGGATATCGTCTGCGATGCGATTCGCTATGAGCGGTGTACGGGGCAGTTTATTTCGGAGCTACAGATTAACTATCTGCAAGAGAGCTTCCCGGGGGATGTACTGACGATCCTCTGCGGTGGGTCGGAGGATGCCCGCTATGTCCGCGGGATGGATGATGCGGGGAAGTCACGGTTTGAGGCGCGGGTTGTGTTGGCGGATTGTTAGGTGTACTCCCTCAGTCAGCTTCGCTGACAGCTCCCTCAAAACGAGGGAGCCTAAAGTCAAGGTCAGCCAAAGCCTCCCTCGTTCACGAGGGAGGTGGCACAAAGTGCCGGAGGGAGTGACCCGCATTTACGATAAACGGAGGTTTACAAAGACTATGGACAAGTACATAAAAATGGCGCTGGACTTGGGCGCAGACCACGCAATTGCTGTGACGCCGGATGATATTGTGTTTGACGGCAGGACGCTTTTGAAATGTATGTTCGGGTGCGGCGACTGGGGGCATGGCTGTACCTGCCCGTCTCGGGTGGGCGCGCTTAAGCCTTGGGAGTATGAGCCCTTGCTTCGGAAGTACAAGACGGTGTTGTTGATCCATTCCCACCAGAAAAAGATCGCCCAAGCGGCTTCTTTCGCCGTAGAGCGGGAAGCTTTTTTAAACGGGGATTCCCTTGCCTTTTCCATGTCCGATTGCGCCATTTGCTCCACTTGTGCAGGTAAGGACGGCGGCAAGCCTTGTAGAGACGTGAGACGTGCGCGTCCGGCGCTTCATAGTGTTGGGATAGACGTGTTTGCGACGGTGAAGAAGTTGGGGCTTCCGCTAGAACCATTGCGGGATGAGGGGGAAGAAGAAAACTGGTATTCGGCCGCGTGGTTGAATTGATTATGTTCCGTCCTGATAGAGCAAAGCCTCCTTTTCCAAAGGAGGTGGCGGGCGAAGCACCGAGGTCGGATTTATTCCCTGCTCTTCGTAGGGGCGACTTGTAGTCGCCCGCGGGCGGCAGAATGCCGCCCCTACATTTATCAAATATTGAAAGGGCAATCCTCAGTCAGCTAACGCTGACAGCTCCTTTACGAAAGGAGCCTAGATACCAAAGAAAAGCGAGGAACACCACTTGTTTCATCCAATCACCATCATCTTAATGACAGCCATTGCGGCTCTCGCATTCCTCCTGCTACGTAGCCAGGGTCTCTTGCGTAGCAGACGTTCTCTCGTGTTGGGGATCATCTTCCTTGCAGGGGCGTTTTTGGCGCGGCTGTGGGTGATTGAGTATGAAACCTTGGACTATCAGTGGTTTCTTTCCCAGTGGGTGCAGCACTTCAGAGATCATGGAGGCTTTGCAGGATTTGCGGTTCCTGTTGGAAATTACAATGTGGTATACCTCTACTTCCTCGCCCTATTTAGCTATATTCCCGTGCCGGATTTGTATTTGATTAAGTTACTCAGCATCCTTTTCGACGTGATTCTCGCGTTCTATGTCATGCAGATTGTGGGACTTGTGGGACAGAACAAGGGACGCCAAACTGTTGCGTTTTTCACCGTACTCTACTTGCCAACGGTGTTCCTAAATGGCGCATATTGGGGACAATGTGATGTGATTTACGCGGCTTTTGCCATGATGAGCGTATATTATGCCCTGCGCGGGAAGCCGATTCTGTCCATGGTGGCCATCGCCTTGGCCTTTGCATTTAAGCTACAGGCGATCTTCATTTTCCCCTTGTATCTGATTTTCCTCTGTACCAAGCGGCTACGCATCTGGCATTTGCCCATATTCCCGCTGACTTACATCGCGGCGATTTTGCCCGCCGTGTTTTTCGGGCGGCCGTTTTGGGATACGCTCCTATTCTATGTGACACAGGCGGATTCCACGGGGCGGGGGCTCAACTATAACGCGCCGTCTATCTTTGCGTTTACACAGGTGCGCTATGATTCCCAGCTTGCCTTGTATGGCGTTATAGCCGCATTCGTATTGGTGTTGCTGGTGTACCTCTTGACCCTGACCCGCCGTCGGCGGATGGCGCTCACGAGTGAAGATTTCCTGGTGGCGGCGCTTTTGTTTGCGGTGGGTGTACCACTGTTTTTGCCCCAGATGCATGACCGCTATTTCTTCTTGGCGGATGTCTTTGCCGTCAGTTTGGGGCTATCCCGCTTGCGGTATTTACCGGCTATCTTGCTGACGCAGTTTGCGTCACTGCTTGGATATCACGCATATTTGCGGCAGGCGTTCTTGTTTCCGATGCATTATGGGACGATTGCGCTGCTTGTGCTTACGGGGGGCTTGTTTTTGGGCTTGTTGGTGCGGCGGAGGTCGCGTGGATTGTTGTAGTTGAGTGCGCTCTATGAATGTGGAAACGGTGTGTGAATTGAATTGTTGAGTGGGTTCAAAAAAATAAAAAATGGGTGATAAAATGTTGCCCTTCGTAGGGGCGACTTGTAGTCGCCCGCGGGCGGCAGAATGCCGCCCCTACACGCGATCAATTGCTGAAAGAACAATCCTCAGTCAGCTACGCTGACAGCTCCTTTACGAAAGGAGCTTAAGGGCAAGGGCAGTGCTGCCACACAAACACAAAAAAGCGAGACCTCACGCTGAGGTCTCGCTTTTGCAGCAAAAATCGTGAAAATGCATCAGGATAGGTGAGGAAAAGTGGACGGGTTTAGCGGAAAATCCATTGACTATCCTATGAAAATCTGGTATAATTACTCCCTTGGGTCTGTGCAATTTTTGGAAATCGCGCAAATGTACCCAGTTTCATGTAACTTGACCCCATTTTAACCAGTGCAAAGGCAAAAATCAATAAGTGAATCATAAAATGTGACAACTGATCCACGCGTCCGATATCAAGATTAGAAAAAGAAAACGACCGAGGAGTGAAGGAATTTGCCGAAAGACATACTGTATGGAAAAACCTTGCGCAAAAGCTTTGCCACCCATGATGATGTGCAAGAAATGCCCAGCCTGCTTGCGGTACAGAAAGCGTCGTACCGCTGGTTTCTGGAAAATGGTCTGAGAGAGGTTTTTAAAGACGTTGCCTCTATCACAGACTATACCGGGAACTTGGAACTGTCGTTCATAGATTACTCTATGGACGAAGCGCCGAAATATTCCGTGGAGGAATGCAAGGCGCGGGACGCGACCTATGCAGCCCCCCTTAAGGTTTCTGTCCGTCTGCGGAACAAGGAGACGGAAGAGATCAAAGAACAGGAAATCTTTATGGGCGACTTCCCCCTGATGACAGACGGGGGTACGTTCATCATCAACGGCGCGGAGCGTGTTATTGTTTCCCAGATTATCCGCTCACCCGGCGCTTACTATGAAGTGAAGATGGACAAGAGCGCCGACAGCATTTACAGTGCGACGGTGATTCCATATCGGGGCGCGTGGTTGGAGTATGAAACAGACGCGGCCGGCGTGTTCTATGTGCGGATTGATAAAAACCGCAAGCTCCCTGTCACATGGTTGCTCCGCGCCATGGGGCAGCCCCTAGCTGACAAGCCATACACTTGGAATCATGCTGCCCAGTCTGCCACAGGCGGCCCTGCTGTGACGACAGAACAACTCAAAGCCATCTTCGGTGAGGACGAGCGTCTGCTGGCGACTTTAGAGAAAGACCCCACCAACTCCCGCGAAGATGCGCTTTTGGAAATCTACCGCAAACTCCGCCCCGGCGATCCGCCCACGGTGGATTCGGCTGAGGTGCTCTTAGAGAACCTCTTCTTCGACCCGCGCAGATACGATATTTCCGCCGTTGGGCGTTATAAATTCAACAAAAAGCTTGCCCTCCACACACGCCTGACAGGGCAGACTTTGTTCTACCCAATCGCTGACCCGATGACGGGTGAGATTTTAGCGGAAGCGGATGAGGTGTTGTCCCGTGACCGCGCCCAAGAGCTTGAGCGCCGCGGTGTGGTAGAGGCGACCCTCAAAGTAGACGACAAGCCGGTCAAGGTGTTCTCCAATGGTATGGTACACCTTGAGACTTTTGTAGACGCAGATCCGAAAAGCCTTGGAATCAATGAGCGGGTACGTTTTATTGTCCTCAAAAAGCTCATGGATGAGTACGAGGGCGAAGCCCTACTGGAAGCCATCCGCGAGAATGCGGATATCCTTGTGCCAAAGCACATTATCGTGGACGACATTTACGCTACCGTCAACTATCTGATGGGGCTTGGACATGGCATCGGCAACCCGGATGATATTGACCATCTGGGCAATCGCCGGATGCGTTCTGTGGGTGAGCTCTTGCAGAACCAGTTCCGTGTCGGTTTCTCCCGCATGGAGCGTGTGATCCGGGAGCGGATGACGCTGCAAGATCTTGACATTGTTACACCCCAATCTCTCATTAACATCCGTCCTGTGACGGCGGCGATTAAAGAGTTCTTTGGTTCGTCCCCCCTGTCTCAGTTTATGGATCAGACCAACCCCATGTCTGAACTGACACACAAACGCCGTATGTCAGCACTTGGCCCGGGTGGTCTGTCCAGAGAGCGCGCCAATATGGACGTGCGGGACGTGCACTACAGTCACTACGGCCGTATGTGTCCCATCGAAACGCCGGAGGGGCCGAATATTGGTCTCATCAGTTACTTGGCAAGCTTTGCCAAGGTGGATGATTACGGCTTCTTGATCGCGCCTTACCGCAAGGTGGATAAGGAGACCTTTCAAGTCACAGACGAGATTCACTACCTGACGGCGGATGTGGAAGATGAATACATTGTGGCGCAGGGGACAGAGCCGCTGGATGAAAACGGCTGCCTTGCCAATGCGCGTATCACCTGCCGGCATCGGGAAGAGATCATCGAAGTTGACCGGGAGCGTGTGGACTATGTAGACGTGTCCGCCCAGATGATGGTTTCTGTGGTTACCGCTATGATTCCGTTCTTGGAGAACGATGACGCCAACCGTGCGTTGATGGGTGCGAACATGCAACGGCAAGCCGTACCATTGCTCCGTCCCGAAGCGCCCATTGTGGCATCGGGTATTGAGCATAAATGCGCGGTTGATTCCGGCGTTCTCATCATGGCAGAGGGTGAGGGTATGGTCGCCTCTGTCAGTGCGGAAGCGATTATTGTCCAGTATGACGATGGGGAGCGGAAGACTTATAAGCTCACCAAGTTTGCCCGGAGTAACCAAGGTACTTGCATCAACCAGCGTCCAATCGTAGACGTAGGTGAGCGTGTCACAGCGGCCAGTGTGCTGGCAGATGGTCCGTCTATGGATCAAGGCGAGGTTGCACTTGGTAAAAATGTGTTGGTTGGTTTCATGACTTGGGAGGGCTATAACTATGAGGATGCCATCCTAATTAGTGAGCGTCTTTCCATGGATGATGTGTTTACTTCTGTCCACATTGAAGAGTATGAAGCGGATGCCAGAGATACGAAACTTGGCCCGGAAGAGATCACACGAGACATCCCCGGTGTGGGTGAAGACGCGCTGAAGTATTTAGACGAGCGGGGTATTATCTCCGTAGGTGCGGAAGTACAGTCCGGCGATATCCTGGTGGGTAAGGTAACGCCGAAAGGTGAAACGGATCTCACAGCGGAAGAGCGTTTGCTCCGTGCTATCTTTGGCGAGAAAGCCCGTGAAGTCCGGGACACATCCCTCAAAGTGCCTCACGGTGAGAGCGGGATTGTGGTTGACGTGAAAGTGTTCTCCCGTGAGAATGGGGATGAGTTATCCCCCGGTGTGAATATGGTTGTCCGGGTGTATATTGCCCAGAAGCGTAAAATCTCCGTGGGAGACAAGATGGCGGGTCGCCATGGTAACAAAGGTGTCGTTTCCCGTATTTTGCCGCGGGAAGATATGCCCTACTTGCCGGACGGTACGCCGCTGGATATCGTACTAAACCCGCTGGGTGTTCCCTCACGTATGAACATCGGGCAGGTATTGGAAGTTCACTTGGGCTATGCAGCGAAAGTGCTGGGCTGGAAAGTGGCAAGCCCGATCTTCAATGGTGCGGTTGAGTCTGACATTGAAGAGACACTGGAGCTTGCCGGCTTGCGGAAAGACGGAAAGAGCGAACTCTATGACGGTCGTACGGGGCTTCCCTTTGACAGTGCGGTTACGGTTGGATATGTGTACTTCTTGAAGCTCCATCACTTGGTAGACGATAAGATTCACGCCCGCTCAACAGGCCCTTACAGCTTGGTTACACAGCAACCTCTCGGCGGTAAAGCCCAGTTCGGCGGTCAGCGTTTTGGTGAGATGGAAGTTTGGGCGCTGGAAGCATACGGCGCGGCGTATACGCTGCAAGAAATCCTCACCGTGAAGTCTGATGACGTGACGGGACGTGTGCGGACGTATGAGGCCATTGTGAAAGGCCACAATGTACCCCAACCGGGCGTGCCGGAGAGCTTTAAAGTTTTGATGAAAGAGCTCCAATCACTCTGTCTGGACATTCGTGTGCTGGACAGTGAGGGGAACATCATCGAACTCAAGGACGAGGACGACGATTTCCGTGGCGGTATTCGGGATGAGAGCGAGTATCAAGCTCAAGACGGTGAGATTGTCGCCTCCGGCTACAGCATCGAGGACGTGGAAGACGGTGAAGTCCAAGTGCCTGTGGATGAGGACGAGGGCGAAGACGATTTTGACGATGATCACATTTTAGAGATCGACGAAAACGAGGAGGAAATTGACTAATGAGTAATACACCATTTGACGCAATCCAGATTAGTATCGCCTCCCCGGAGAAGATTCATGAGTGGTCAAGCGGCGAAGTGAAAAAGCCGGAGACCATCAACTATAGAACCCTAAAGCCGGAGCGGGAGGGTCTGTTCTGCGAAAAAATCTTTGGCCCAACGAAAGACTGGGAATGTCACTGCGGTAAGTATAAGAAAATCCGCTATAAGGGCAAGGTCTGTGACCGTTGCGGCGTTGAGATTACAAAGAGCAAAGTCCGCCGTGAGCGGATGGGACACATTGAACTGGCCGCCCCTGTGAGCCATATTTGGTACTTCAAGGGCATCCCGTCTCGGATGGGTTTGCTTTTGGATATCACCCCCCGTGTGCTTGAGAAAGTGTTGTATTTTGCGGCTTATATCGTCACCGATCCGGGCTTTACGCCCCTGACGAAAAACCAAGTGCTGACAGAAAAAGAGTACCGGGATATGCGGGAGAAGTACGAAGACGACTTCCATGCCGGCATGGGTGCGGAAGCGGTCAAACAACTGCTTGCGGATATTGACTGTGAAGCTTTGTCCCGTGATTTGCGCGCTGAGCTAAACGAAGTGTCCGGGCAGAAAAAGGCGAAGCTTATTAAGCGTCTGGAAGTTGTGGAAGCGTTCCGTTTGAGCGGCAATGACCCAACTTGGATGATTATTGATGTACTGCCTGTCATCTCCCCGGAAATCCGCCCCATGGTACAGCTGGACGGCGGACGTTTTGCCACCAGTGACCTCAACGACCTCTATCGCCGTGTCATTAACCGCAACAATCGCTTGAAGCGTCTGATTTCCCTGTCCGCGCCTGACATTATCGTACGGAACGAGAAGCGGATGCTACAGGAAGCGGTGGATGCTCTGATCGACAACGGTCGCCGGGGCAGAGCGGTTACGGGTGCGAACAGCCGTGCGCTCAAGAGCCTTTCCGACATGCTCAAGGGTAAGCAAGGGCGTTTCCGTCAGAACCTCTTGGGGAAACGTGTTGACTATTCCGGGCGTAGCGTTATCGTGGTTGGGCCAGACCTCAAATTGTTCCAATGCGGCCTGCCAAAAGAGATGGCCATTGAGCTGTTCCGTCCTTTTGTCATGAAAAAACTGGTGGAAGACGGGGTTGCCAACAATATTAAGAGTGCCAAGAAGATGGTTGACCGCGGCCGTGACGAGGTTTGGGATGCATTGGATGTTGTCATCAAAGAACATCCCGTCCTCCTAAACCGTGCGCCGACCTTGCATAGACTTGGTATCCAAGCCTTTGAGCCGGTTTTGGTTGAGGGTCGTGCGCTGAAGCTCCATCCGCTGGTTTGCACCGCCTATAACGCCGACTTTGACGGTGACCAGATGGCTGTCCACGTACCCCTATCCACAGAGGCGCAGGCGGAGGCGCGGATTTTGATGTTATCCGCCAATAACCTACTGCGTCCGCAAGATGGTAACCCGGTTACGATTCCGACACAGGATATGATTTTGGGCACGTATTACCTCACCTTTGACCGTGCAGATGAGAAGGGTGCGGGTAAGGCCTTTATCTCGGCGGAAGAAGCCATCTTGGCCTATCATGAAGACGCTGTGGGCATTCATGCACCTATCAAAGTCCGCCGGACGGGGATGCTGGATGGGAAAGAGATCACGGGTCTGGTTGAAACCACGGTTGGTCGTATCTTATTCAATGAGCCGATCCCGCAGGATTTGGGCTTTATTGACCGCACTGATCCGGCACATTGTCTGGACTATGAAATCAACTTCAAGTGTGACAGAAAGCAACTCGGCAAGATTGTAGAGCGTTGTATCGCCAAGCATGGCTTTACACGGAGTTCAGAAGTACTGGATAGTATTAAAGCGCTGGGCTTCCGTTACTCAACCCAAGGTGCGATTACCATTTCCATTTCGGATATGACTGTGCCGGAAGAGAAGCACCAACTCATCAAGGCGACAGAGCAAGCGGTTCTAAACATTGAGAAGCAATATCGCCGGGGTATGATTACAGATCAGGAGCGTTACCGTCTCGTTGTCACCGAGTGGGAGAAAACCACCAAAGATGTGACAAACGCCCTACAGAACACGCTGGATGAGTTTAACCCCATCTATATGATGGCAAACTCCGGTGCGCGTGGTAGTATGAACCAGATTCGTCAGCTTGCGGGTATGCGTGGTTTGATGGCGAACACGGCCGGTAAGACCATTGAGATTCCCATTAAGGCCAACTTCCGTGAGGGGCTAAATGTACTGGAATACTTCATCTCCTCCCGTGGTGCGCGGAAAGGTCTTGCAGATACGGCGCTCCGTACGGCGGACTCAGGGTATTTGACCCGTCGTCTGGTCGATGTTGCCCAGGATGTCATCTTCCGTGACCCGGATTGCGGTACGACTGAGGGTGCGCTCGCGAGAGAAATCCTTGACAAAGGTCAGGTGGTACAGCCATTTGGTGTTAGCATCCATGGCCGTTATCCGGTTGGGCAGATTGTAAACAAAAAAGGTGACGTCCTCTTTGAAGCGGATCACCTGCTTAGATCATCTGACGCGGCGGCGCTGGAAGCGGCGGGGATTACAGAACTCCAAGTTCGCAGTCCGCTGGCTTGTGAAGCCAAGAGCGGTATCTGTATGCGTTGTTACGGTCTAAACCTTGCCATCGGCGAGCCGGTGAGCGCAGGGGAAGCGGTTGGTGTTATTGCGGCACAGAGTATCGGTGAGCCGGGTACACAGCTTACCATGCGTACCTTCCACACAGGCGGTGTTGCCGGTGACGATATTACGCAAGGTCTGCCTCGTGTTGAAGAACTATTTGAAGCGAGAAAGCCCAAGCATATGGCGATCCTTGCCGAAGTTGCAGGTACTGTGACCTTGGAAGAGACCAAGAAAAACGCGGTCTATACCCTCATGCTGACCAATGAGAAAGACGGCGAGACAAGCAGCTACACCGTACCATATGCCTCCGGCATCCGGGTGAAAGACGGTGAGAAAGTGGAGCTTGGCGCACAGCTTACGGATGGTGCGCATAATCCCCATGACATTCTCCGTATTCTCGGTGTGTTCTCTGCCCAGAACTATTTGATCCAAGAGGTACAGAAAGTGTACCGCCAGCAGGGTGTTGAGATCAATGACAAGCATATCGAGGTCATTGTCCGTCAGATGATGCGCAAGGTGAAAATTGAAGAATCCGGCGATACGCATTTCTTAGCCGGTGCAACGGTGGACATTTTGGATGTAAGAACAGCCAACCGTCTGATCCAAGAGCGGATTGACGCAGGGGAAGAGACCCTACAGCCTGCGACCTATACACGTCAGCTCATGGGTATCACCAAGGCTTCTCTCGCTACGGAGAGCTTCCTCTCTGCGGCCAGCTTCCAGGAGACGACAAAGGTGCTTACTGAGGCTGCCATCAAGGGTAAGGTTGACCATTTGGTGGGTCTCAAGGAGAATGTTATTATTGGTAAGCTCATCCCGGCGGGGTCGGGGCTTGAGGTGTATCGTGACTTCTCTACGAAGGTAGAGGGTGAGCATATTGGGATGCCTGATCCTGTGGAAGAGGTTGATTTGTCTATGCTGGTAGAAGCCGGCAATGTGATTGGGTAGGACGTTCTTGTGTTAGGGGCAGAAAGCCAAAGCCTCCTTTAGCAAAGGAGGTGGCAGGCGTAGCCTGACGGAGGATTTGTAACAACCACCCCGGCACTTCGTGCCACCCCTCCATGGAGGGGAATTAAGGGCAATCCTCAGTCAGCTTCGCTGACAGCTCCTTTACAAAAGGAGCCTAAGGGCGTCAAAATCCCAGGAAAACCTTGACGAGCCTGCCAATTTGTAGTACAATATCTCTCTGCGTGGATGCGCAATTTTGTATTTAACAGAAAAATCTGTTAAAGATAATCAAACAGGAAAGGAGGAAGACTGTGCCAACATTTAATCAGTTAGTCAGAAAGGGTCGGGAGCAGACGACATATAAGTCAACGTCACCAGCGATGCAAAAGGGATTAAACACCTTGAAAAACCGCGAGACAGACTTGTCAAGCCCGCAAAAGCGCGGTGTTTGTACTGCCGTTCGTACCTCGACACCGAAAAAGCCTAACTCTGCGCTACGGAAAATCGCCCGTGTGCGTCTGTCGAATGGGTATGAAGTCACTGCCTATATTCCGGGCATTGGCCACAACCTACAGGAGCACTCCGTTGTGATGATCCGCGGCGGCCGTGTAAAAGATCTGCCCGGTGTGCGTTATCACATCATTCGCGGAACACTTGACACCCAAGGCGTAACAGGCCGTAAGCAGGGACGGAGCAAGTACGGCGCGAAACGCCCCAAGTAAGAGATACCCATCTTTAGGAAAAACAAGTAGCAGACCCATGGGTAGGGTCTGCGGCCTGACCTGAAGGTAAACATATAGATTTGTAGGGGCGGATTCCATATCCGCCCGCAACCGCATGATGGGCGGATATGGAATCCGCCCCTACGGTTTTTGTATGTTACCTCTACGGCAGGCATTTACGGGGGCTTTATGCGGGACGCCCAGTGTGCGTCCCCTACAAGAGCCTTCGAGTACCGATGAAATCATCCTTGTGAAGGAGGGAAGTACAGTGCCCAGAAGAGGTAACGTACCCAAACGAGAAGTATTGCCAGATCCTATGTACGGGTCTATCATGGTGACGCGTTTAATTAACAGCATCATGCTAGACGGTAAAAAGGGTGTGGCGCAAAAGGTTGTTTATGGCGCATTTGACATCGTCAAAGAGAAAACCGGCAAAGAGCCGATTGAAGTTTTCACAGAGGCCCTAAACAACATCATGCCGACTTTAGAGGTAAAAGGCCGCCGTGTTGGTGGTGCAACTTACCAAGTACCCATTGAGGTGCGGGAAGATAGACGGCAAACACTGGGTCTTCGCTGGCTCACAGCTTATGCCCGCGCACGCGGTGAGAAAACCATGCGTGAGCGTTTAGCAGGTGAGCTTATGGACGCACTTAACAACACAGGTGCGGCGGTGAAGAAGCGGGAAGACACCCATAGAATGGCGGAGGCCAACAAAGCCTTTGCACACTACCGCTGGTAAAATGTAGGGGCGCGCATTGCGCGTCCGCGGGCGGGCAAACCCCGCCCCTACAAAGGACAGTAATTTGTAAAGAAAGATATAGAGTGATAGAATGGCTAGGAAAATTTCCTTAGAAAATACCAGAAACATCGGCATTATGGCACACATCGATGCGGGAAAAACGACCACAACGGAACGTATTCTCTACTACACCGGCGTGAGCTATAAGCTTGGCGAAACCCATGAGGGTACAGCCACCATGGACTGGATGGAGCAAGAGCAAGAGCGTGGTATTACCATCACCTCCGCGGCGACAACCTGTTTTTGGAAAGACCACCGCATCAACATCATCGACACACCGGGCCACGTTGATTTTACGGTAGAAGTAGAGCGTTCTTTGCGGGTTTTGGACGGTAGCGTTACCGTCATGTGTGCCAAGGGCGGCGTTGAGCCACAAACGGAAACCGTTTGGCGGCAAGCCGACAACTACAAAGTGCCTCGGATGATCTACGTCAACAAGATGGACGTAACAGGCGCGGATTTCTATAATGTGTTGCAGATGGTGAAAGACAGGCTCAAATGTAATGCAGTACCCATCCAACTTCCAATCGGCGTGGAGAGCGAGTTTAAGGGAATCATTGATCTGGTTACCATGCAAGCCCACATCTACAATGATGATCTGGGGAAAGACATCAGCGTAGTGGAAATCCCTGCCGACTTGAAAGACAAGGCGGACGAGTTTCGCATCACGCTTCTGGAAGCGGTTTCTGATTTTGACGAAGAAATCATGATCCAATATCTAGAGGGCGAAGAAATCGAAACGGCTGCCATTCAGGCTGCCATCCGTAAGGCTACCGTTGCCGCACAGATTATCCCGGTTCTCTGCGGTACGAGCTATAAGAACAAAGGCGTACAGTTGCTTCTGGATGCTGTTGTGGATTATATGCCTTCTCCGCTGGATATTCCGGCGATTAAAGGCATTAACCCTAAGACAGAGGAAGAAGATGTACGTGAGTCTTCAGACGAGGCGCCGTTTTCCGCGTTGGCGTTTAAGATCGCCACTGACCCCTATGTGGGCCGCCTCAGCTTCTTCCGTGTCTATTCCGGCAAGGTAGACGCCGGTTCCGGTGTGATTAACGCCACCAAGGGACAAAAAGAGCGCATGGGTCGTCTGCTGCAAATGCACGCCAACCACAGGGAAGACATTTCAACCGTTTACTCCGGTGACATTGCGGCGGCTGTGGGTCTCAAACACACCACAACGGGTGATACACTCTGTGACGACAAAGCGCCCATCATCTTGGAGAGCATGGACTTCCCAGAGCCTGTTATCCGTGTTGCCATTGAGCCGAAGACCAAAGCTGGTCAAGAGAAAATGGGTCTGGCACTTGTGAAGCTTGCGGAAGAAGATCCCACATTCAAAACCTACACAGACGACGAAACAGGACAAACCATCATTGCCGGCATGGGTGAACTCCACCTTGAAATCATTGTGGATCGTCTGCTTCGTGAGTTTAAGGTAGAAGCCGACGTCGGCGCACCGCAGGTTTCTTACAAAGAGACCATCAGACAGTCCGCAGACGTTGACCAAAAATACGCCAGACAGTCCGGCGGTAAGGGTCAATACGGTCACGTTAAGATCAAGATTGAGCCCAACGAATCCGGCAAGGGCTATGAGTTCATTGACAAGATCGTGGGCGGTAAGATTCCGAAAGAGTATATCCCGGCGGTTGACCAAGGTATCCAAGGCGCAATGCAAGCAGGTGTTGTGGCTGGATATCCGGTGGAAGACGTTATTGTCACACTCTACGAGGGATCATACCATGAGGTTGACTCCTCTGAAATGGCCTTTAAGATCGCAGGTTCTATGGCCTTTAAAGAGGGTATGCGTAAAGCGAACCCGACCCTGCTTGAGCCGATCATGAAAGTGGTTGTCATCGTCCCGGACGATTATATGGGCGATGTCATCGGTGACCTAAACTCGCGTCGCGGTCAAATCGTCATGACGGAGAACATGAACGGCATCACTAAGGTTGAATCCCACGTGCCCCTGTCTGAAATGTTCGGTTACGCGACTGATCTTCGTTCTAAGACCCAAGGCCGCGGGAACTACAGCATGGAACCAAGCCATTATCTGGAGATTCCGAAGAGCATCCAAGAGACAATTGCTGCCGGACGGAACAAATCTGAGTAATGGACGGCGCGGGGTTACGGAATTGAATTGTAGGGGCGGCTATTAGCCGCCCGCGGGCGAACACAGTTCGCCCCTACGAAGGGCAAATGGATTTCCCCGTACCTCAAAAAAGTAGTTGCAAAAGCTGGAAATATGCGGTACAATGATCGCATCTATGTGTCTAAAACACAAACTTAAAATGAATTATCTATTATAAAGGAGGCTATCCACATCATGGGTAAGCAAATGTTTGAAAGAAACAAGCCACACGTAAACATCGGCACCATCGGTCACGTTGACCACGGCAAAACAACCCTGACAGCCGCTATCACCAAGTACCTCGCTATGAAAGGCGGCGCAGAATTCAAAGACTACGCCAACATCGACAAAGCGCCGGAAGAGCGCGAGCGCGGTATCACCATCAACACTTCACACGTTGAGTATGAGACTGAAAGCCGTCACTATGCACACGTTGACTGCCCAGGCCATGCCGACTATATCAAAAACATGATCACAGGTGCTGCGCAAATGGACGGCGCGATCCTTGTTATCGCTTCTACTGACGGTCCTATGGCGCAAACACGTGAGCATATCCTGCTTGCACGCCAAGTTGGTGTTCCTGCTCTTGTTGTATTCATGAACAAAGTTGACCTTGTTGATGACGAAGAGCTCCTTGAGCTTGTCGAAATGGAAATCCGTGAGATCCTATCGAAATACGAGTTCCCAGGGGACGATATCCCTGTCATCAAAGGTTCTGCTGTCCAGGCGCTTAACGGCCCGGACGATGTAAACGATCCTGTTTACGATTGCATCAGAATCCTCATGGAAAATGTTGACGCTTATATCCCAACACCTGAGAGAAAAAGCGATCTGCCTTTCCTTATGCCTGTTGAAGACGTGTTCACCATCACAGGTCGTGGTACTGTTACCACAGGTCGTGTTGAGCGTGGCCGCGTTGTGGTTGGCGATGAAGTTGAAATCGTTGGTTTGGTTGAAGAAACCAGAAAAACAACTGTTACCGGTACTGAAATGTTCCACAAAACACTTGAGTATGCAGAAGCCGGCGACAACGTAGGTACACTACTCCGCGGCGTTGCGAAAGACGAAGTTGAGCGCGGTCAAGTTCTGGCGAAGCCGGGCACAATCAAGCCTCTCACCAAGTTCACAGGTCAAGTTTACGTCTTGAGCAAAGAGGAAGGCGGACGTCACACTCCGTTTTTCAACAACTACCGTCCTCAGTTCTACTTCCGTACAACTGACGTTACCGGCGTAATCGAGCTTCCAGCCGGCGTTGAAATGTGTATGCCTGGCGATAACATCGAAATGGATGTTGAGCTTATCATGCCGATCGCTGTTGAAGAAGGCCTCCGTTTCGCGATCCGTGAGGGTGGCAGAACTGTTGGTTCTGGTGTTGTTATCGCGGTTAAGTAAGATAGCGCGCTAGGTCTTGTGAGATTGAGAAACCCCCGACACGTGAGTGTTGGGGGTTTTGTGTGTGGTTGTAGGGTACTCCCTCAGTCAGCTACGCTGACAGCTCCCTCAAAACGAGGGAGCCAAAGGTCAAGGGAGGTGGCACGAAGTGCCGGAGGGAGTTGTCGCATTGCCTTGGTGGTGCGCAGGAGATTGCGACATGCGGGCGAACGCAGTTCGCCCCTACAGGGTATTCCGATATTCTCCCAGCAATCGCATCGCCGTATCCCGGGATGCAAACCGTGTGTCACCCAGTGACGCCACCGGCATGATGCCCATGAGGGAATTTGTAACGAAGCATTCATCGAAATTTGCGATTTCCTTGGGTTTTATGATGGTCTCGGTGATATCATAGCGATCTAGCAGATAAGCCCGTAAAATGCCCGGTAATAGGCCGCAGGAGAGGGTGGGGGTGAGGATGTGACCGTCTTTCACAAAGAAGATGTTTGTAGTTGTCCCCTCACAGAGTTCACCTCTGTGGTTTTGGAAGACGGCCTCGTCATGCCCTGTTTCGGTACATTTGCGTTTTTCTAGGATGCAGTCGCCGTAGTTGAGGGTTTTGTGGTAGGTGAACGGCGAGCTGTCGTTGCGTTTGATGTGGCTGTATCGCAGGCGGAAGCCTCGGGTGTAGATATCCTCTGTGTAGGGGTTATCGCGGAATGTGATGAGTGTGTTTTCCGCCGATACAGTGAGCCGCATTGCGGTGCGGGAGGCGTTTTCTTTGTGGATGGCTTGGGTGACCACGTCTGGTGTGACGGTCTTGTTGATCTGCAAAAACTTGAGGGCTTTGTGTAGGCGAGTGAGATGCTCCGCGAGAAAGACAGGCGTACCATTTTCCACCGCGATGGTTTCAAACGCGCCTAGGCCGAAGAGATATCCGTCGTCGAGATGCATTGCGATTGCTCCTTTGTAGGGGCGGCGTTAGGCCGCCCATTTCCTTTTCTTACGGGCGGGCTGACCCCGCCCCTACGGGGGTGTACGGGTTTGGCGCGTCGGGCGACCACGCAGGGTCGCCCCTACGAGAGTGCGTCTAGCATTGCTTTTGCCTTTTGCAGGGTTTCCTCATATTCAAATTCCAAGTCAGATTCACAGGTGATGCCGCCGCCTATGCCTAGGTGGTAGGTGCTGTCATAGTGGACGGCGGTGCGGATGACGATGTTGAGGTCACAGTCGCCGTTTAGGGAGATGTAGCCGATGCTGCCGGTGTATAGGCCGCGATTGCCGTTTTCCAGCTCGTCTATGATCTCCATAGCGCGGATCTTGGGTGCACCTGTGATTGAGCCGCCGGGGAAGGTGTTTTCGATGAGATCAACTGCGGTGAGGTCATCCTCCAAGACACCGCTGATGCTGGAGACCAGATGGTGCACGGTTGCGTAAGATTCGATGGTGAAGAGTTCGTCTACCTTGACGCTTCCGGGGATGCAGACACGGTTTAGGTCGTTGCGCTCTAGGTCTACGATCATGAGCAGTTCACTGCGGTCTTTTTCCGAGGCTTGGAGCTCCGCTTTGAGGGCTTCGTCCTCAGCCTCTGTCGCGCCG
>Ga0131853_10005424_pt1 | contig 22977 bp, 15 predicted proteins | sample TergutLab28metaG_FD_92764 | JGI IMG/M metagenome (GOLD analysis project Ga0131853, IMG submission 92764) | Labiotermes labralis P1 segment gut microbial communities from Petit-Saut dam, French Guiana - Lab288 P1 (version 2) (version 2) | ecosystem: Host-associated > Arthropoda: Insects >...
ATTGGTGCAATATCAGTTTATTTACATGTGATAAACATAACACAATCATAGTCTTGTTAAAGAGAAGAGGACCTCTATGAGTGAGTGCTAATGTAAACTACAGTCTACTGTCAATAAAAGGTAAAAAAAAAAAAAAATTCCCGGTTCTACCGTGGGAATTTTCCCTGAAGGGGAGGATTCTCACGGTGACCAGGGTCTGGGTAGGTAGGTAGAATTTAGGTTTAAGGGCCCTCCTGGCACTACATCCTTCTATATCACCACTCACATCATCGGGACAACGTAACTGCGCCTGATGGACGTCCCAAACTCAGAAGTCGGTTACACTCCTCCCATGCCCAGGAGGGAGGACCACGAAGTCCACAAGGACATGTGGTGGCATTGGATAAAAAAAAAACAAAAAACTTTATCTTCCAGACAGGTTTAATATTATTCTTGTTTGTGTATTATTGTGGTCTTTAAATGGGATTTCATCGCCTAAATGTCTTCCGTCTTGTTTACATCAACACTCACTCTTTTAAAACAAGCTCTATAGAGATCAAGTGTGTCCCTCTTTTTTTAAATCACATTCTTCAAGTCTTGAAAAGGAAAGTTACGTTCTTTCATGTGGTTTACGTTATTGAAGGCCCATTTATTGAGATCTGAAGTTCTCAGGACGGCGATGCTGAGTATTCAAGTGTTGTGGAATGTCATGAAGCGTGGACTGGTAAGTAGTTAAATGACGTTAAAGAATCATGGTGTCTGCATATTTGGTACAGCCGACTGCGTGACGCTAGGATGATCATACCACTCTCCTTAGAAGTGTGGATATCGAAGAGTCGACATGGCCTAACATCTTAGCGGACTTGAACCTTCATATTTTGTTCATTTCGACTAGGCAGCTAATAGAGATGCGTGCTAGTTGAATTACTGCGACCCTTTCCTGTGCATTCAGGCCTTATTAAATTTGCGTTATAAAAATGAGTTCTTGTTATTCCAGTCCAGGTATTAAGTGATGCATACGTAACAATGAAGCAGAAGGAACAACAGAAATGTCACGTGACTCGTAAAACCCGCGTCATCATTGCTAATTACCAATTACAAGCTCTGTCCAGAGTCATACTATTGGGTACACAGCTCGCCTGCCTGCATGATACTTCTCTACGTTGTAATTAATAGTAATGGTGTTTTGTGGTCCTGACTCTAACACTATGCACAGTACTTTGACTTTATAATACCACAGAATGAGGGGAATTCCCTTAATTGTACCTCGAACACATTTCTTATTAAGTAATTTGAGCGCCGGTCTACAAAGGAATTAAACGAATCTCAAATGTACCGTACAAACGGAGTTACGATATATAAGTTGAAACCACTAGTATATTTACCACTTCAGCGCTAGCCAACAAATGGAATAGAGCTCCTATTGACAAGCAATTAGCTGCTTGGCAAATCAAGATATTTCTCTATTTATAGAACCCAAATTTTCAATACCGCTCGCATAACTGATAGACATTGTTTACCATATGAGTTGGAAAAACCCCATCCACAACCTGGCATGTTGTTTATTAGAAAACGTTTTAATGTTGTCGTTTTCCTGTACGCGTAGCTCTTACAAGCATTCTCATTCGGCAAGTTTCTTTCCTCACACTCTGCATGCATACGTTCTCTCTCATATATGCCACGTACTCTGTATTCTAGCATACAATGTTTATTTCATATAAGTCCTTTATTTCTCCAACAAATGCACACAAATTATTATAAAATTAATAAAGTTACAACCATTTTAAATTATATTTGTTCCAATATGTTTCGGTTTACCTAAATCATCATCAGCGAGTTCTTAGCCTGTGTTTCGCTAAAGTTACAATGTTGACTGCGGTTACATATCATTATTTGAAGTTTTCGGTATTGTGGCTACATATTAATAATTTCGTAGAGTTCTCTAAATGATGGCTATAAATACTAGATGCACGGTCACAGGTAGGTACCATTTTTATTAAGTGTATAATGAAAATATATTTGATAGGTGGCCAATATGTTAAAGCCTTCGTATGTGCGTTGGAAGAGAGCAAATCCCATATGCTTTTGAAAACCTCAGAAATGCAGAGGTGCAGAGAGGAAATCCTGAATAGCAAATTATAGCATATCAAAGGGACAATAACACTCAGGAAGATACTCTCTGTCAAAAATGCCAGTGGACAGGGAACTTAGGCGAATAAAATTGTCTTGAAATTGGTGGGAGACTGTGTGTAGGATCGATTGGCTTCAGATAACATGGATAACATGGATAACATGGATAAAACAAATACCTCTCAAATCATAACAAGTACCATTGATAAACTGCAGTCAAGAGAAATATACTGGAAGTGCACCGGCAAAATCTTAGTGTTGCCTGGCACGTCCAAACAAAAGTATCTGACACTCAGCTAATCAACCATTACTCCATGTTAACTGCGAAACCCTCGCTGATACTGCATGAAGCAAATTCAAATAAGCGGAAAACTATTTTTTTTTCACATATTTCATCGGCCGGATACTCGACATGCTTGTTACTAAATAACACTAGGGAAGGTATACTAAATTATATTGAATGAGAATGTTATAAAGACGTCATGCAAATACCACAATGAGTAGAGAAGAAAAAAATATTTACTAAATGTACCGTGCAAAACGTACAATTTCTGCACTTTTGTTATCTCATGGGGGGTCAAATGAATGTAACTGTTATCTGTCAGATTAATATTTGATTTAAAATTCACAACGGAAAATAATTGCAATGACTCATGAAAAAACCCAGTGTGAAATCGTTTGCAAAGCATTTAGTGGTAACGGTTTAAGAGCAAAAGAGAGCACGAGTTTTCATCAAGAAAATATCTGGGGATCCCATTCTTTTGGGATGAGTGACCCTTGAAACTGCGTCTTTGGGTGAATTTTTACAGACTATTCAAAGAAGCGTGTTGCCTTCTTCAAGTATCTAGAGGTCCACGAAGGCAATAAATTCCTTTAGATCATCGGAGGCCATTTACCAAAAGATTCAGTACTACATCTCAAAATACCCCATTCCTCAGTCTCACAGCTGTCAGAAACCTCCAAGCTAGCTAATTATACGTTGTTTAAAAAATCGCTCAATTAATCCAGTATTGAATTATAATTGAACTACGACAGTGGACTGGTAATAATGACAGCCAAAAATAATGTTTGAAGACAAGATAAGGGTTTTCATTGTTACAACGTGCATGTTGTAGAGTTACTCAATTATTACACCAACTATTGTACATATATAAAAAAAATTTATAAAATTTACACATTAAAATATTAGAAACGCTCCGACATGTTTCGGTCCTAAGACCATTATCAGGGAGCTATATATTCCTTGCTAAAGTCATACTAGAAATAGTCACAGATTAATTTCGTTGTGCATGTTGGGTGTTGTGGCAGCATGCCGTGTTGTGTAATGTTATGTTGTGAAGCGTGCCCTGCTAAGGATGTGCAGGCACATCCGTAGCAGGACACTCTTCGCAACATAACATTACGCAACACGGCATGCTGCCACAATACCCAACTGGTACAGCGAAATTAATGTGACTTTTATAGTGTAACTTTAGCAAGAACAATACGGCTCCCTGATGATGGTCCTAGGACCAAAACATGTCGGAGCGGTTTTAATGTTTTAATGTGTAAATTTTATAAATTTTATATATGTGCAGTAGTTGGTGTAATAATTGAGTAACAAGATACGAGGTTACATTACAACACAGACGTGGTAATTTTTGTAGCTACGTATCAATCATTGTTGAAGTTCAGTGGAATAAACTGTGTTAAACAATTTTAATTACACAAGAGGAAAGACAGGTAAAGGCAAGACAGCAATGTCAGGCTATTCGTAACACATTAACTGCCTGCTGTGATTTAAGTAGAGAGAGTAACAATTATATAAACAGCCAAGTAGATGCAACAATAACAATTTTTTTTTGATAATTACAATCGGCTCAACATGTTTCGGGCGATAATTTCGCCCATCGTCAGGACCACTAGACTGTTTACAGCTTGTGGTATAAAGCACCGGCGATGGTGCCTGCTGGTGACAAGGATTCTTGTCGCCAGCAGGCAGCATCGCCGGTACATTATACCACAAGCTGTAAACACAGCCTAGTGCTCCTGAGGATGGACGAAGTTATCGCCCGAAACATGTTGAACCGATTGTAATTATCAATAACATTTGTTATTGTTGCATATATTTGGCTGTTTATATTATTTTATCAGTGATGCACAGTCACACAAACATCAAATTCAGAGGACGTAACTTTCATCGTTGTAGGTGTCTTCCTAATTTAAAACGTGAGTTGTAGTAGAGACCTGATGTATAAAGGCATATTATTGAAAAAATAAGAGACAGGGGTGTAACTAATTTAAATGTATTTGTTGTCTGTCATGAGAGTATTACAGAAAGTGTCTCACACCAATAACACAAACAATTTCAATTTCAAATAAAAGCAACAAGAATTTCTAAATGATGTACCTTATAATAACAATGCAATATTCCGAACACATTCTAACAAAGGCGTCATATTCACTGGCGACGTTAATAAAGCGTTGAAACGCGTCTGACTGGTTAACAGTTTTAAGGTTAGAATGGCTGTTCGTGATTCTAAAAAGTTTGTAGTATTCAAAACCACAGTGCATAAAGACAATAAAATGTTTCTAGGGGGTCAATTTTTTTAGTTTCTGGCCGGTAAAATTTTCAAGCAGATGGCTAGCAGCGAGTCGTTGTTACAGCGACGGGCCGTGATAACCAATTGACGGTCGAAGCAAAACAATACCCAGCATGCCTTTCGATCTCACGTACACAGTATGGCCGATCACCAGCCCCGCTACGTTCAGCATCGGCCAGCAACTATCGCATGGCCTGCAAATGGAACGTAAACTGCTGAATAATGTAGTCGATCTAGCGACTCGCTACGGCTTGGGCGGTCCACGGATCGAGTCCCGGGGAGGGGCTAGAGCCCACCCAGCCCCCCTACACAAAGGGTACCGAAGCATACCCGGAGGCAAAGCAGTCCCCATCCAGCGGCGAGGTTAAAGAAAGAGTGGAGTTTTACTAATACTCCCCTTCTGGGCCTCCGTAGCCTGTTCTAGGATGAATTTTACTGCCGAATATTAATTACGGGATGTTTCTCAGTCGACATTCAGCCGGGAAACATATCATGTTTACTGAGTTCCCATAATATTCCTCAGTCTCTTCAGAGAGATACTGCGAAAGTACTTTTGACTATGACACAACCGCTTCCTTCCAGACTCTTCGCAACTCATTATTCACCATTCATCCTACCATTCGACTCTGTATTATCTGCGCTGCTCAAAGCATCCTTAAATGAACCGTGAGCCATAAACCTTGACGTGTAGCATAATAAACTGAAGCAGATTTAAAATTCGTGAAAGTGATCCCGCAGTCGAGACCTGCGATTGCAACAATAGAATTGTGTCTTCGTATTTTACGGAAGACATTCTCACCGGAGTTCTCATAAAATATTCTTGTTTTTGCGGGACTGAAAAACCACTGCTGGGAAACTAGTCTTGTATCCGCAACACCTTTTCGCTTCTCTAGATACATTTCAGAATACATGGCGTCGCATTTTGTTACTCACATAGTGAGAACTTCAGAACTTAGAAATTCTGTACTCATTCGTATTGGAACATATTCTGCACAGGTGCCTTTGTTTCGCACCGACAGACAAGTTGCTGAATGTAATGGTGACACGAATCATCCATATAGGGGTTCGAAGTCTTGTGGGAAATGAAACAAAACAGTGCGCTGGACAAATGCCTGGAAGGAATCCCTGTTATTTGTACTTTAATGGTTCTGCGTACTCAACGGTATTCCAGTCTGTGGTTCTGTGGATAGGCGTAGTTTATTTTCTTTGGCATTTCAAAGTGTCACGTGGGATATGTCAGCTTTCATAAAACTGGAAAGATTCGGTTTCCTGTTTTGGAAGTCTCGAGTTTGTACTTCATTAACCCTCATTTAGGGTAATCACGAACTAAATTAGTCCTTCTAGGCAAAATGTATTACTGTGTCTTAATAAGAGGTGTGACAATTACTTCACATAATTCCCTTCCGAATTCCTTATTAAGTTAGTTTGAAACTTGGTATTAAATAGGCCTGCAAATAAGGCTGACACTTTACAGACTATTTTTAATTAAACTAAGAATTAAACAATGCCAAATTTTAAATATACTCTTATCCTTAGAAACATGCGTAATGTGCCAGATGCACACTTATCTTTCAGATGAAAGCATGTTGCTACTATCGCAAGGGTCGAAGTCACTATTTCTTTCCAAAAAGATCGTGTCAACATACAAGAATTCACGGTGTCACAGCTCAAAATGTCTCAATCAAAACAACCGCCGCAGCGGTTGTCACAATTTCTTGCAATATTAACAACGCTTATTTCTTAGTTGATATTTTTAAATAAGCCAAATTTTATACCTTCTTTTTTTCAGTCAGCGTAATCCTCGAGTTTTACATATGTGTTTAGGAGTGTGTATATGTGTGCGTGTGTGTGTGTGATAACTAGAATAATGTGTTTCATTTTAAGGATTATGACTACATATGCAAACCTTCTTATCGTTGCTGTGGAAAGACGATTGATTTTGAATTTCCTGTATTACAGTACGAAAGAGGATTACATGTATCTACACTTGCACTTTACCTTCTTTTTATCTACACTTGCACTTTACCTTCTTTTTTCAGTCAGCGTAATCCTCCAGTTTTACATATGTGTTTAGGAATGTGTATATGTGTGCGTGTGTGTATGTGTGATAACTAGAATAATGTGTTTCATTTTAAGGATTATGACTACATATGCAAATCTTCTTATCGTTGCTGTGGAAAGACGATTGATTTTGAATTTCCTGTATTAAAGTATGAAAGAGGATTACATGTATCTACACTTGCACTAGTATATACTTCCTTTTTTTCTCCTTTCGTCTTCTTTCTCTCCTCTCCTTTGTCCCTTTCAGTGGCCTTAACAACGTGGCAACTTGGTAGTGCATTTTGCAATTGGGAACTTTATGCCATGAACAAGTTAAGGTTCATTCAGTTTAAAGTTTACTTAACTGACTTTCGGCATTACTTACTTCCTATTGTTTGTCTCAGGTTGCACAGAGCAAGGCAGTGCATTTAGTAGTTGTGCGGACGTGCCATTGATTTTAGGATTTACTACTGAAACAGTTACATAAGGACAACATTCAAGTAACAACGTAAGTAACTTTCAATACGAGCATAAAGTCAACAAAACAATCTCCCTGAAGCGCTGTGCCACAAAGTACGATGACGCCCTTTGCTGTTTTCTAATGCGGTATCAACTAAAGAAATTCTGTTGGTTGTTTTTATTCTATCCTTTGATCTTCCTCTTTAATTTTCTCCTGTGTCATGTCGCTTTGCTCTGCAGACTCTCTGTGGAGTTGTGATCCCTTGTGATTGCACCTCCCCCATTGAACCCTGAGTTCACATTTCACCGCGAAAAGTCCTATTAAAGTCATCCCTCAAAGCCGCATGTGGGAAATGTGGTACAGAATAACGATTTATCCCGGAATTTCCTTCGTTTCAGTATGTTTTAAGGTTCCCTCTAGACGGAAATGAGCTCTCTAAATGAAACTGAATTCATTTCCACTTCATCTTTTTCTAGTAGAAGACTTGTTTGCTACAAGTGAATGGGTAGTTAATGGTCTGTAAACAGATGTGACTGTATTAATTGGCACGAAGTGATAATTTGGTCATTTATCATTATCATTTACAATGTTATTTGTGTTCAAAATGAAATCTATTTTAGACAGAGAACACTAATTGAGGACTTATCTCCAGGAATATTAACATAATCAGAATCAAATAGATATTGGACTTGCAAGTTCTATCACAGTAAAAGCTGCCTGTTGCACCGCATTTATTTTCGAATTTCGTGCTTTGATATTTTTCTTACCACGTCGACCTAAGCGCTCTTTTTTTTTGTAGCTATAGCTTTACATTTAAATCAGACTGCATGGAGTAAGAAAATATAGGCTTGGGTTGTGTTACAATACAAAATGCATTTAAAAAAAGTCGAAGATCTCAGTTACGTCCTTCATTAAAGGTTTTTTTTTAAGGAAAACCATTCGTGAAAAGTCTATAAAACTCTGATTATTTTAATGTGGCGTCTTACGTATAACGAACCAAGATAAAATAAAATTCAGTTTACGCAAAAGTATGCAGTATGCAGTACATATGCCGTCCTTGCCCTCGTTCCCTCCTCAGTTATTGTATAAACTGGCTTTGTAATTTTTATAGATGAAGCTTCCGAATGGACGGATAAAATGAACCAGTGGCATAACTAGGAATTTTGTTCGGGGGAGAGGGGAGGTGTTCAACAAATTCAGTTGAGAAAAGAGGACAGAGAGAACGGGGACCTGGGGGCGGTGGCCCCCTAGTCAGGGGTTCTGGAGGCAGCTATAATTTGGTACAAGAAATTTCATTTCATATAGTAAAATTTTCTTAATTTTGGTTCTTTAAGACTATTTATGATGACAACCAATTTATTTGTCATTGCTACTGTAAAACAATTACGAACCGGCGGTAGTTTTACAATTTTACTGGCTTTTTTCCAACGTCTTTGTGTGTTCGCTTCCTACATTCAGCAATTTTTAACAGTTTTCACATTCGGGTTGAGATTGGCACGATTTTGGAGGACCTTCGGAATTTCGGAAGGTGGGGTTTGAACACCCTAAACCCCCTTCGGTACGCCACTGGAAATAACGCTGACATTAAGCTAAAATATTTTTCAAGTCTTTTAAAAACACATCAAGTTTGAGAATGAGACTTACAGAGCTCTGTATATCTGGAATAATAAACGTTGGTTATCTCTTTCATTTGAATGCAGTTACTACAGTCCGCGTACTATGTTGCTTACTGCTGCTTCTAGCGTTATTATAAAAGAGAATGGTTGAAGTCCGAGCACCATTGATTTAGGGCTGTCCAGAGACGGTGCGGTTGGATGCCGCATCTGTGGCGAAACGAACTTCAGTTCCTAACGTGAATACACACGATTAACTATGTGTTTGATATAATTAAAACATAACAAGCTGGTTCTGTGTTCATTTAAATGTCATGTACAAAAGATTACAGTAAGACCGACTACTGAATATACTTATTACTTGTAACGGAATTACATCGAACTGAGTATTTCAACATTTGATTGTGGCGTCGAGTTTATACTTGCTTCTTATTTACACAGTAATTACAAAATTAATTATGTTATTTCACACGACATTATACCGTAAACAATAGGCCTAATGCTTGTCTGGTTTAGATCTAGTAAAATAGGAACATGTGCCTGGACGTAGGACAGTACAAGAAGTATGTGTGCCTGGATTTGAATCAACATAGCAATTAGACTAAGAGTTTAACTACCAAAGAATTTGGTTTCTATTTCTGTAGGAGTAATCGAGTTTTCCCCAAAATGTTCAGACCGGCTTTGGGGTCCAGCCAGTCTCACAATTCACTGGATACCACGGGGGTTTCCAAAGTTTAGCTACCCAGGTTTGAAGCTGACAACTCATTTCCATCTAGGGCCAGGGTAGGAAATGAGTGGAACTAATTCTCCCCTCCTCAGTATGCCTTGATAACCTGCGGAGGAACAACCTTCCCTTTACTTCTGTGTTTGAAATGAATTCGGTAAATCAGTAGTAGGTCATTATAATACCAACTGACTTTTATTATATTTGTTAAAAGTATGTCGTTCATTATGGAATGAGTGTTGCTTTTTGTTTATATTCCCGTGGATTCACGAAAAGGATGCTTTCTTTAAGTCCTTCCACCAAATGAATCTTCGATACAGTGAAGTTAATATCCCTTCATTCTAAATATAAGTAGATTACTCATTGCTGATTCAGATAGCAGGCCAACTTGTAAATGCATGCATGAATTAGATAAAGTTGACTCTATCGCGAAATAAAGGTGGATGGAGAAGTGGATGTATAGTTCCACTCATTCTTAACCTCAGTTCTAGATAGAGGTGTGTGGTTAGCTACAACACCTGGCTGTTTTAAAGCCACCACACATTCAGTAGCAAGCTTAGTTGGCTTCCCTCAGCTCTGCCGATAATGTCAACGTGACGTTTCTGTTATCCATGCCATACCCCACTCGCCATACGTACTATTCTATCCGGTTCCCATACATGCACAATAATTCTATACAGTATTTCATCCACAGGAGTAGGCTGATTCGCAACTACGAACACTTCATATCTGGGCGGTTTGGAACCCATGGCCTTAGTGTTGCCTTTGTTTAATACTGTGCGTTGTTTTGTCTGTAGGAGGCCCTGGCAGTGGTAGAACCACCAAATTTGTAGGATCACCACAGTGTGTAGGTTGAGAACAGAGGAAGAATAATGCTCAAGTGAATTTGAGTAAAATCCATGAACTTAGCTTTCGTTTGAGCTGTGACTTAAATGATGTGGCTGCCACAGATTCCCAACTTATGTAATCTACACTCAGTCAAGTGCATCGTTGCCGTATGTCCTTCATTCGCTCATCACCCTGCTTGAATCTTCACCACCAAAGCTGTAGGAAACCCAGGTGTCTACTTGTACCTACATCGTTTGTCATCTGACTCTAATTACCGGTTGACGATTATAGTAATTATCACATGCTTGCAGATTTCGAGAAAATTTAGACAGAAATATTATTCCTTGTGAGCAAGGTCTTTAATAAATAATCGAAGTTTATTTTCCAGGCATGGAAGTGGGGCTCGTGTACAGTGACTGGGGTACAGAAATTTAACAAGTGTTTAAGTGAATGGTTACTTTGTACGAGAACCGTCCTCGACACTACGGCATTGAGAACTTGTTTAGTGCGGTTGTGCAGAAAGCCAGTCCGGACAAATCAACTAATATATTTCACTGTTGAAACCACAGTGGTTGTTATATATTTTTCATGCACAATTTGGTTATAGCTGCTTAAGGAAAAGTCACTATTTTTTCTGAGAATCAAACGAAACACATTGTCCCGATAAACTGTGTGGGAAAAATGTTAAAGTTTCCAAATAATGAGCCAGATGATTCATATGGTAACTGTTCCGCTTACTAAGGTTACTTCAGGACCTGCCAAGCGTTTTTGGCTTTTAACTGCTAATTATGGTAAATTATACCCCACCCGCTTAACCTGTGATTAAAACGGTTATACAGTTGTAACCTTCTGTTTTCGTAACTTGATTTTACTTCCGAGTTCCTTTCGACCAAATTTATTGCATAGTAACTAAGATGCTATCCTCCTTCTTTGAATTAGACAGGCAGAAGTATGTACAAAGGAAACATCCCAAATTACTAAAACTACATGCATTGACAGGCACAGACAAAAAGGATGACAAATATAAAGAAAAACATAAATATCTTCTTTGCATATTGAGATGTGCACAAAGGATGAGAAGGGCAGGTATACATCTTGGTGCAAAATGAATGGGAAGAATGGGAGTGAGTGGTTCGTGTTAGGAATTTGGACATTAGGGGTCTGTGGGGAAGAGCAGGAACATGCAGATACCCTGTAAATAAGGAGAAAGGAAAACAGATAAATAAATTTCCGTAGTGTACTTAAACGCAAGGGTAGACTAAAATGTTCCCGAGTGGTAAACCTTTACATGTAAACCAGAAAATAGGCCATAAGGAAATTATTATTTGTTCAGAGACTGACAAAACTATAAAACATAGATAAATGTGTGCACATCGGCAGAAAGGTAAAGGGGAAGATCAAGTGAAGAAAATAAAACAGTATTTCCAGAAGGAAGAAGGATTAGTGTAAATAGATGCTGACAGTAATTCGCTTACATTTACACAATTTTTGGTGCATAAAATATGAAAATAAAGAGAAGAATATAAGGAATGAATGTTGCTGAAAACCTTGTGTTAGCAGACACATATCCTTGAAAATATGCAATAAATAAACATTATTGTCCTACTCTTACCTAATTTGATGTGATGAATGATAGTGATTTTTAATCAAATTATCCTCTTTAACGTGCGGAATCTGGAAGGAATTCTATTGTAAAACAAACCAAGCTTCTGGAAGTACACATTTATAGTTTTACGTTGGCAATGAGAAGAGATGATTTCCGTTAGTGAACTATCCACTACAGTTACTGATGACCCAAGTTTATTCTAATAATCTTTGTTATTACATAGATATAACGAGTACTGGAAAGTGTTGGTATAATGTCCACCAGACGTACCTACCGGACGGAGCACTGGCACCAACATGTGCTATAGGGAAGCTAATCATGGAGACTGTAATATCTGAAACTGGACATTGGTGTTACCACATCAAAGGTACCTTGCCGTGCAATAATAGCGAAATGTCGTTACTGAGAATGTGTCTGGTCCTGATAGCCATGTCGACTCCGTTATGGCCTCATAAATTGCAGCTTCTTTTTGTTAGCTAAAGCAGTAGCCATCAACACGAAAGCAACTATCGATCCCCCTCACTACACTCTGCTCCCATTAAAACTACGTGAGATTTCAGAACAACACTCAGTGTATGACCTGACATAATCAGGATGGGTTCAGAATTGTGAAATTCCGTGACCTGCATCGTCCAGTTTCCTGAACCGTCTCCAAACAGCAACTTAGGTCTTGAGATGCCAGTAGGTACTGTATGATTTATTAACTTCCCCTCGTGTTATACAGTAGAAAATGAAGGTTCATTAGATGTACACAAGATTTTGTCGACGGACGAAGTTCTGAGCTAGATGAATTATGTCCACATCATTTCTCCCTATTTCACCAAGGTCAGTTTCGGTATTATTCTCCACTGCACTATAGACTGTCAAGCAGTTACTTCGCCTAACCTACTCGACTAAACTTTGCATGCTTTTCTCGTTTCTCGCAATCTGCTATATGTTTCGTCATTTAACCCTTCTTTATTTTACCTACGTGTATTTGACGAGAACACAAGCTATGGGGTCGCTTATTTCGTAACTTTTTCCAGTCTTCCACTACTTCTTGTACAAATATTGAACTACAGTATTTTCACAGGAATCTGTTCACAAACATCCACATTGTGTTTTCTGCCGTCATCTCCAAACAAGAAGCTTCAGAACCGTGAAAACCAATAAGTAGGCTTAAGCCTGACAGTTGGATAAAATTGATTCATGTCAGGAGAATTAACTTGTGAAGCTTTTTGTGGCTGGATTCTCTGGAGAGGAGTTTCTGTAACAGCGTGCGCTCTTGAATAGCACCAGTGATAATAGAAGCAGTACTTAGCTAATGGCGAATCAATGAAAGTCTGCTTTAAGTTTGTATATTTACATAACCCTGACGTGCAAATTTACTCAAGACATCCGGTTTTGGTTTCAATAAACTGAATGGTACAAAATAAGAGAATTTATGGATACCCTTTCTCCTACCGATCCTACTGTTAAACAAATGGTCAATATTGTGTTTCAGTATGCGCGCTTGCACGTAAAATATTAGTATAAAGCGCTTAGTGACGTAATTAGCTGAAGCAGAAATGCTTGTCTTTCGAGTCCAGTGTAATACATACGAGTATAATATTTTAACAACTGACAGAGTCGTATTGCAATTACAGTGTCTTACTTAAAATTATTCAGTTGGCATGGTGATTCCAGGTGCAAAATACACATTAGTATTCATGCAACTTGTTCATCCGCTTCTCAGCATAATTTTTACTCCTATACAAATTTTAACTATGTTAATTTTGTCACGTACTGACCTTGCGGGGTGTACGGAATTCTCATGTCTTTAGTTGTTTAACATACAAAATATTTTATACTTGGTTTTACGTTAGTGTACCTATTTCCAGTGCTTAATTACTTAACATCATCTTAAGGAAATGTACCAATGTGCCGCACCAAGACTGAATTATTAGACGCATACGTCAACATCCACAACTTCAACACACAGGTAATTTTGGAGACAACAGATATAGCTGCTTTTTTCCGGAAGCTTAGTCCTATCAAGTAAAAACTAAACTGCACAGCAGAACAGATAACAGGCTGAGTGGTCCTCAGTAAACTTCTGGATGTGACGTCGAAAATAACTTGTGCTTCCTGAAGAGGTGACTCTGAGAGTTTAGCACATTGCCAGTCACTTTACTGCCTAATTCTGAATCCCTCCTAAAACGTGAGGGTAGACAGCTCTTCGTGGTGACTATCTCTGTCAGTTAGAATCCTTATTAAGCATCTGATATTCGACAATATAAACGAGAAAGTATCGTCCTTTATGTAACCCTCAGGATCACTGCTATTATTACAAACCATGTAGTAGTAAAGTGGAAGATAGGAGGGGCGACCAATTGCAATACCCTCTCCCTCTGAGCCGCGAAAGATGTGCAGACATATGTACAGAATTCCTGAAAATTAAATGATGTTGTATTTCAAAAACTGACAGCCCACACTTAGGATTCAGGAAATAAGTTTCTTTGTATTGTAATGTTAAAATATTTTATATGAAATTATATTATGTATTGCTAAACAGCACAGAAACTTGACGTAACCTTAAGAAGTTCACTACGTGGATTATTATTTCACACCACAATAAATGATAATCTGTCTTATATAGTGATGTATAATTACATGATTATAATAAAAAAAAAGCAATAACTATTAAATATCATTCGTATGATTCAATACCCCTGCGTTTCTCTTAATCACGCGGTAAGTATATCGGATATATCCTACGCCATATTATGTTACATCACCTTTGGGCTGTCTGGCCCTGTCATATTTCTGTTCATATCCTGCAAACGGCACTCTTTTCAGGGGGCGGGGTGTCTTATTTTACACGAAATGCGAACTTTGATTTACCCCACAAATTTACCTGAAAACTTTAGCATTTCACTAAAAATTCAGCATGATCGTGTTTAAAAGCTTTATGTTTTGCATGCAGAGTGTCTAATATTTTTTTCAGATTTTAAGCAAACTGGAATTTTCTTCACATGGTTAGAAAATTCTTCAGTATAAAATTTCAAGAAACCCCATCCATTCGGTGCCGAGTTCATCTATGCGGAAAGACGGACAGATAAACTGGAAGACAGTCATCATGAGTCTCATAATGGCTTTTTACTACCTTGTAAACCAGCCTAAAGTTTTAAAAATTCAGTAAAAACCCTGAAATACCTAAATGGGGTTTAAACGTCTGTCTACAGTGCTACTGGTAGACTACAGTTTCTCCACACTTCTTCATAACGACTTCTTCGAAAAAATCGTGTTTATGCCTATTTTCGAAACGGCCTTCCACAACCCCCTTTTCTAAACCAGATAAATCTGATAATTACCCCCTCAAATTGTATTTATTTAAGTACTACTTTAATACGGCACTCTCACCTACCTTTAGTTATCCGAATATGAACCTTCATTTTAAATTTCCTGAGTAATTTCGGTACATATTTTTTACCCTTTTTGTTCGTGTTACAAGTCACACCAATCTCATGTTTAATATTTTTATTTGACCGTCGTTACACAACATTTTGGTGCAATGTTATTTAATTAGGCAACTATCACCTGGGCGACATGTTTCGACGCTACAGGGCCATCATCATGCTATATAAAATAATGGTATTAGACAAGGTACATGCGTTGACATTGCAACACATTGTTGTGTAACGACGGTTAAATAAAGAATATTATATGTACACACAACGGGATGGAAAACCCCCAATTTAGTCTCATCTTTATTAACCTTTCACAACCTAACAGTACACATACGTTTCGTCTGATTTAACATTAACAATGTGAATTTTTTCTTTTTCTAACAATGAAAATGAATAATCCTCTAAGCAGCATTAAGGGGGTGGTATTTTTACAGGAGACGTACTCTGTTCTGTGTGAATTACGAACTGAAGTTATGTGTACAGTTTACATGAAAGCTGTCTGGAAAGGGTTAAACGTATCCTATAATTTTCTCATAGGGGCTCTGCTGGTGTTTCCTACGTAACGCCACGGCTGGTTGAATACGAAGAATAAATAAATTTTCTGTTCAAAGTAGCAACGATTTAGGAAATACAAATTATAGAAAGTTTTAACTGAAGTAATGTATATTTTACTTTTCAATGTTTTATATTATGAATTTTATGTGTAACGCAAACATTTAATATAAGACCACAGATTATTATTATTGTAATGCTACAGTTACGATATCCGTCTAAGCAGGAACTTGGGAAAGTGGATTAATCTTGTGCAAGATACGGATGGTTTCTACAGCCAGTGCTTGCTTAACAAAGTATCATCCAGTTTCACGACGATAAAAATTATGTTCTCTTTTTAATTTCCTAAACGTGTTTTATAGCTTTTGATAACCTACAAAGTTTAATAGTTTAAAACTTCCCTGCACTTTTTATTGGCCGTAGATATGATAATCCCGCTTCGCGTTGCCTCTGTGGAAACACAGGAAACCCTTTCCCTCTTCTGTACACAAACAAGACGTTTTTGTTGTATCACTGTATAGCCATTGGTCGTCATGAAATATTTCAAGAGGAAAGAGATTCAATTCAAGCCACTTCATAGTACTGAATAGGATTTTGCATGGGAATTGTAATAATCCCATAATTGTTCCAGATTATAGATCTATAATTTTATGGTTATAATCTGCAAGCTTTACGGGATTTTAAGTAATTACATTCTAATGGGCAGTTAAAACGTTCAGATTCGTATAGGATTTATTTCCACTTCCAAACATTATTTTCATGCAATGTGCGCAATAATACATAATAAGTTTTTGGATTTTTTGACCCTTGAAGATGGGACCGATATGTTGTTCAGAAATTTCGGTAAGGAATTACAACTATAAACTGCGTACTATCCCAGAAGAGCGCAGATCCTAATCTAATTCATGGTGGAAGCCTGTCATCACGCACATAACAGGTATTATATGTACCGTACGTTGCTCTACTCGCATGTTTCATCACTGAAATTACTTAAAAGTTTCATATGAAATTTTGTGTGAATATCTAGAGCAAATCTTTTCGAAGAACTTAATTTTATTCTATATCGAGACAACACCAATAATCTCAGTTCGAGCATTATCATTTTTGCGATATTCAATGTTTTCACAGCAATGTTACTGAACATTCAAGCTTCTGAAAAGTTATGTTGTGCGGACTAGTAAAGGTACAGACATTTCGAAATATTTAGCCACTTTGCTTGCAGGATCACAGGTCTATAAAAACTTTTTGGAAATAAGGTGAAGAGAGAGAACCAACAAGATGCAACTAATTCGATGTTTATTATCAAACTTTTTGTATCAACATGTTTCGGACATCATTATGCCCATCATCAGGAGAATAAGACCGTGTCCTCCTGCATGTGGTGTTTTGCTTGGTTGTGTAAGCTGTGGTTGGCTGTGGTCTTGTGGAGCTGCGTCGTGATCTGTGTGCACACTGTACACAGCTCACACAGCCAAACACAGCCTACACACCCAGGCAGAACACCACATGCAGTAGGACACGGTCTTATTTTCCTGATGATGGGCATAAAGATACCCGAAACATGTTGATACAGAAAGTTTGATAATAAACATCGAATTAGTTGCATCTTGTTGGTTCTCTCTCTTCACCTTATGTTCACGATGCACGGTCACAAGAATCTAAATCTTCTTGGAAAGTTTGGCCTCGCATATCCTTCGTCATGTCGGCAAATGTTTACCAGTGTACACAGCAGAAGATCTCAGAAGTATGAAACACTCATGCATTGCCCCTTACTATATATGATGCAGCAGGTCCCCGTAGCCGCGCGGTCTAAGGCGTAGGTCTGCGGCCGCTCGCCTGCTGAGATCGTGGGCTCGAATCCCACCGGGGCATGGATGTTTGTCTGTTGTAAGTGTTGTGTGTTGTCAGGTAGAGGTCTCTGCGACGAGCTGATCACTCGTCCAAAGGAGTCCTACCGACTGTGTTGCGTCGTTTTGAGTGATATAGAAACCTCAAGAAGAATGAGGAGGCCATGGCCCGCGTTGGGCTGTAGTGCCACAGGGAAAAATAAATATGACGCAAGTAGGTGCTTGCTTTTATTTCAAACTGCTTTTTTGCAAGACGAAATGCATAAAAAAATCTCTTTGTGTCGAATGTAAAAAAGTTACACATCAGTACATTCGGAAATTGTGCACCCATCAACTGGAGAAAATATCCCTTGTCTTCTTAGATTTCTGTGGGTGTGGGATGCTTTATAAATAGTTTTAAGTCTTGAGTTAGATTCCACATATAATACAAAAACAAACTTTGAACAAAATCCAAATAATATACCCAACAAATATAAGTGTTTATAACGCCCAACAAGCTAAAACAGTTTATATGACCAACATACACACACGTGTGTATGTTGGTCATATTATGTACACTGAATTGTACTTTTAATGCACGGATATGGAAAATGTTAACTTCTTACAAAATCGTGTGGAATAATTTATGAAATATAATCGTAAGTGATCGCATATTCACAACATGGAATTTTCCTTCAGAGTTGTTCGGTCTACGAACACAATGTCCTGAAATTTAACAATATAAACAACCAACTAGATACAAGAGTAGTAATTTATTAATGATTTCAATCAGCTCAACATATTTAGGGCGATAATTTCGCCCATCCTCAGAAGCACTAGACTGTGTTTACAGCTTATCGTATAATGCACCGACGATACTCCCGGCCGGTGACGTGGAGGAGGTGGAACACCTCACCCATGTCACCGGCCAAAAGCATCGTCGGTGCATTATACGATAAGCTGTAAACACTGTCTAGTACTCCTGAGGATGGGCGAAATTATAGCCCGAAACATGTTGAGATTATTGAAATCATTAATAAATTGCTATTGTTGTATCTAGTTGGTTGTTTATATTACTATATCATTGATGCACGCTCATACAAACATGAAAGTCCTAGAATTTGTTGTATCCAGTTATTTGGGTCAAAAAGTAGGGAATTTTTTTTTATTTCAGTTCTTTTCGTTTTTATAAAGTAGACATTTGTCTGCAATTCGTCGAACATCATTTGTCAAATGTGTCAAAGGATATACTTTTTTTGCACACTCTGTGTTATGCTTACACGAGAGCTGAACCCTCTGCACTGCAGATTGTAGGCAGAACTCGGAACATATCAAGGACAATGACAAGACTGTTCAGTAAAATAAATGTAGCTGCGTGATGCACTGTAAATGCAATAATGGGATTAATTTGTTTGCAATTAATCCAATAGAGTTACAAAGATGATTTGAATATTGCTCCACATCTGGTTCTCGTTAAAGCAGATTTCATAATTTTCATCTCATCTTTTAGACTTGTCATGTTAATGCCTGCACGAACGAAAGCTTTGTGTTTCTTCCTGCATTCACTTATTATTTTTCGCGGATGTAGAAGGATATTCGTCTCTTCCCAGAGCGTCCAGAATCCCCCATGCTCCTCATCCAACCCGCGATGGATTTGATACCGGGGTAAAGCCGCCAGGTTGTGAGTCTGATAATTTACCCACATCTAGCAGCGAGTTAAGATGAATGAAGATATATATCCATCCCTCATGTGCTGTCATGGCCTGAGGGGGTAAAGGTTTATTTTTGTATCAAAAAAACTCACCTACACTCTTGAGACTGCTGGATATTGTTCAGCGTTTTGTTGATCACTTGAAGTGAAATACGGGTCCTAGTTATTTGTGTGAGAAGTTAACATATAAATCATGTGTCCTAATTTCCAGTAGACTAGGTCTTCTTTTTTACTCTGGCACAACAACCCAAGTCAGGCTTAGGTAGCCTGATTGTTGAGGTTTCTAGACCAAACACCATTAGACACACAAACACGGTTCGACTCCTCTATGCGATTATAAACTGGTTCCAGAGACTGCTTACTTTCAACACATAAACCAAACTCACGACAGGCAATGTAGTGCTTGTAAACGTAACTTTGTTGGGCGTTCGTGTTACCATTGTTGCCGTGGGAAAGCAATAAATATTACATATTCCGAGTTTGTATCTGTAGCCTTGGGTATGCTTCTTATAATGCGCATGCGCCTTCTTGTCATGTGTGACCTGCCTGGTTCGACATTACTTTTCCACATAATCTCATAAACTGCACGAATGTCGAAAAGATTAATTGAAAATTAAATTGTGTTCTGATTTTTTGTCTGAAATATTTTCGATTATAGAAATATTTTATGGATATACTATCAAAAATGTATATTGGACTTCATTTAATGTTCACGTTATTCTAGTCAGATTTTAATGAAACTTGAAGAATATGTGTATCAAGGACGTTCATTTGAAGTAGCTTCCGATATATTCCGTGGTATAAAAAGAAGGTATTTGTTGATGGTGTTGTTTGGTTCGTATAGTGGAACTCAACTACCAGTATTAATGCCAACACTAATGAATTATTACATACACTTTATAATTAATGTCATAGTATTTATCATTATTATTATTATTATTATTATTATTTAGCAGGTTGTATAATGTTTCCAATTCTTCCTGCTCCCCTTTGACGATTATAGTATTTATTATCCTACAGTTTCATGCTCTTGTTATAGATGTGACAATCAGAGGTGAAATGGACTGCTTGTTCCATTTTTTGTTCTATTTCCTAATTTTATTTTTTATTTCTCTGTTTTCCATCATACTTTGGCTTCGCGAATGAGAAGGCAATTCAGTTCACAGGTGAAATGGTGCTGTACAGTAATCGGGATAAACCTTCCTTTCGAAACACTTCCTGGTTAGGTTTCCATTTTATTTCACCCAACCTGCTGGGTAAAATGCAGGGCAGGAAGGTTTCGATGAAATGTTTCTCACATATATTTATAAATATTTACAGCAGTAGCCATATTCCAATAACTGAATTGCAGGTAGATACATTTTATATCCATAGACCAGGCCGGTAACAAAAATATTTTCCTCTTCGAAAGATTAAATAAATGTGTCTTTGAAAATTCAGCTAGTTGACACATGCGTATTTATATTAGAAATACTTCGAAATCTCTTCATTTGAGATTAAATTAAAAACCATCCACGTATATTCAGGTCCTAACATTTGTCTCGTAGATGGCCGAGTTCAGGATTTTGCACTTTTTAAGCAGTCTCACATTTTGAATATGGCATACCTGGAAACTACAGAAATGTTTGTGATGGCAGGCAGTGTCGTTGTTTTATTTGACAATTCGCATGACTCTTCACTCAGACCGTTTTCCATAACGACAGGTGGGGCAGCACTCGAACTTGGTACATTTACCCGTCCATCTTCCACATGTTTTAGTGAATCATAAGTTTTTACTTGTCCTCTTTGAGGTCTTTGACTCATTCAAACGTCAGGTGTGTCAGATAAGTTGTTTGTTACACGTTGTAGTTTTGTAAGTGATGTGAGCCAGTGGGAAGTGGCAAGCAACCTTAGTAACCCTGCGACTAATGTTAGAGTACTGCGCATGATCGTCAGTCGGCATGAAGCCATCCCAAGGGAATGTACAGAGGCATATGAAGCCACTTCGACAGTCGTCGTTATAAATTTATACAATCGCACAGTTCGTGTTTGTTTGTTTCTTGTCTTACAAAGTTACTGGAGCTGTTTGCTGAAATCGAATAAACCAACCACACTCATGTGAAACGTAAAGATACGTCAAAACTATTGCCTGCCAGATATCAGTTAACCATTATGGTCGTAATCCAAACTCATTCTAAGTTATATTACCAAGTAATCCCAGAATCAGTTAATATAATGTGGATGTACTTGATAAAATATGATAATTGTGGAAATTTTAGGGTTTTACTGAAGCCAGAAGATAGAGACATCATGCTTCTCCGAAGTGTCTGTACTTACCTAATACACTATATGGCATTATATCCCGGCAGACGGTATGCGATATACTGCTATTTATGGCACTCAGGTTCATGTAGGCATTGAAGTCGTAAATTGTTTTAAGCACGTTCGTTATTGTTCTTAAGATTTCAGACGTTGGTAACAATGAGTTTCGTGTGAAAATGAGTACTGATAATTCTGTGAAGCATGGTCACTAGTGTCTAGTTTGCCGTAACAAAACGTTGGCAGAAGTGATGAAATATTAAAGTAATAAACCTCAGGAAGAAGCCTACCTGATTAAAACTGAATATCGTGTTGAAGGGTTGACTCAATACGGTTTTAAAAAGCAGAAGAATCACGTGTCAGTAGCTCAATGCTACAAAGTGGAAATGTTGAAACGAACCTATCTTTGAAGTTCGTCACTTATACGGTTCTCTCCCACCAACAGATAAGATTTAACCTTAGTATTTTAGTGAACTTACACCACAAACATGTCAGCTGTGTGCGACTGGGCACTTGATAATGGAACTCGAAGTAATATACAATAAAGGTAAGGTAACAGTATCTCTGTTCATAATTAAGCCGTGAATAATTGTCCCTGCGTTCATTTCAGCAATGAGGAATTCAGAGACAAGTAAAAGTGCTGTGAAATTGTTGTATCTTGATACCTGAACTCTCTGACACTGCTCGCAGCTGTAGTCAGCAGGTCCGACCACTGCATGGCTGCATCAGAAAGATCAGGCAAAGTTATACCTGTTCCAAAAACATTTACTCAGTTTCATTGCCACATTTCGATTATCCTTCTTCAATATCACCATTTGCTATGAATTATTTTGTTACAATTTTCTGGTACTGCACATCGCTCCAGTGTTTACAAGCAACTGGCGATTTCTGCGAGTTATACGACATGCTTTTTGGAATGGAGTGAAAACGGTTGGACACAACGTGCTGTTCGCCTACCAGCTGGCCTGCTTACGACCAAGCTAACAGCGATCAAATTCACTGTCAGAGAAGTACGCAATCGACGATTTACCAGTTCCTACCACAGTTTTATATTATATTATATTATATTATATTATACTTTATTATATTATATTATATTATATTATATTATATTATATTATATTATATTATATTATATTATATTATATTATATTATATTATATTATATTATATTATATTATATTATATTATATTATATTA
>Ga0131853_10005425_pt1 | contig 22977 bp, 20 predicted proteins | sample TergutLab28metaG_FD_92764 | JGI IMG/M metagenome (GOLD analysis project Ga0131853, IMG submission 92764) | Labiotermes labralis P1 segment gut microbial communities from Petit-Saut dam, French Guiana - Lab288 P1 (version 2) (version 2) | ecosystem: Host-associated > Arthropoda: Insects >...
ATGCATCTGTATTGATGATTATATGCATGAGCTGTACATACCTGACTTGAGGCGTGCTGGTGTTATGTAGCGGGATTGTCTGTTGGTGATGTGGTATCCGAGTGTAGGCTGAACCACTACTGATCTGTCATTCCTTACGTCTTGGACACGTGAACGAATAAAATCTGCTGCATCCAGTCTGAAGACTGGATGCAGCAGATTTTTCCGAAGTGTTGGTAACAAACTGCTTCACTGCACGTAATCACAGCCTGAATCATATTACTTTTGGCGCCGGAATTATTTTTTAAATTGTAGCACATCCTGTAAATTAAATGTGAATGATACAGGTACCAAATATTTTAGAATTATGATACAAACTGCATTTTGAAGAGGAAAAAACGGAGAGTATATACCGCGTTTAAAATACTCAGTACCTATATTTGTTGAATAAATATATAAAATGCAACTTTAGAGGTTAGCGGTGCGGTACGACCACTATAGTTGACATTAGGCGTCAAAAGGTTAATGCAGTCGGCTTGGTCAGTCTCGGCTGAGGCTGTATGTTCCTTCTCTGGGTAAGATGGGCAGAAAGGCTAAATTTTCTTAACCCCTGGACATAATTCTTTAGACATATCCCCCCCTCCTCCCTGTTCTAAGATCCGTCTGTCACTTCAAGGATATTAGAAGTTTTGCTCTTTAGAGGTGTTATGGAAACTTCTCTCCGATCACGGGTACGCTGCTTGATTGCCCAAGCACCTGGGAAGTAAACAAGCAGCAGATGACAAACCTAATGCTGACAACTGCGCACCTTGCGAAAGAACACACAACTAAACCTTAGAAATTGAATTTTCAGTCAATGTTCCGTACAGTGTTTAAAATATCGATAATTCCTCAGAGTGGCTTGTACTTAGGTTAAGAATGGAACAGTGGGTCTCCAAGTACTGAGGATATATCAGATCTACTCGGAAAAGCAGCGATGGACAGCTGACAAGGAATGGTCCCCTGGTGGGTTGCCGAAATTAAGACTAACATCAATTCACATAGAATTTGTGTGATATGGAACTTATTACTAAGACTTTGATTTGGACGTACATGTAGTGAAACACGTCGTGAGGACGTAAAGGTATTTGTTCCTGGTATCATTGTTTACAATGTCTCTTACGGAACAAACAACTTGGTGAGAATATGAAGTGGATGAATCTGGCTCACGAACGTGTCAATTGGTGAGCACTAAATATCAGTTTGGTTACCAGTGATGTGACTAGACAGTTCATCATCATCATCATCATCATCATTGGCACAACAGCCCCTTTTGATCCAAGGCCTTCTTCAGAAGCTTCTGCCAGCTGTCCCTATTTCTTGCAGCATTCATCCATTTTCTCTCTCCCAACTTCCTGGCATTTTCCATCACACCATCTTCCCGTCTTAGTTTCGGCCTGCCCCTCTGTCTTCTTCCTTCTACCACTGCAACGAGAACTCTTCTTGTAGGGATCTGTTCCTCCATACGAATAACATGTCCTGCCCATTTTAATAGATTAATTTTAATGTATGTTACTATATAATTTTCCTTGTACAATGTACATAACTCGTTGTTGTTTTATTCTCCATTCTCCGTTGTCATTTGTAGGTCCAAAAATAGCTCTCAAAATTTTCCTTTCAAAAACTCCTAAAATAGCTTCTTCAGATTTTGATAATACACATGCTTCAGAACCATATGCCAGCACTGGTCTTATATAATTTTATTTTATTTTTTATGGATAAAAATTGAGACCTAAATTGTCTCTTCAATCCACAAAAGCCTTTATTAGCCATTAAAATTATTTTATTAATTTCTGCAGAATTATCATTATTAACATTTATAAAGGAGCCCAATTACGTAAAACTCTGCACGGCTTCAAAATTAAAATTCTTAATTTGAAAATACCTCTGCTGATTTTTACTTTCTCTTGTAACCAAATACTTAGTCTTTTTCTCGTTTATCCTTAAGCCCATTTCTCCAGCTGCCCTTTCAAGTGACAGAAATGCTTCCTTTAATGCCGTTTGGGATCTCGCTTTTATATCTATATCATCAGCATATGCCAGGAGTTGGACAGATTTATAAAACATAGTTCCACTCGTCTGTATTCCTGCATTCCTTACAAACTTTTCCAGCGCTAAGTTAAAAAGCAAACAGGCCAGTGAGTCACCTTGTCTAAGGCCTTTCTTTGTAGTTATTAAGTCTGATAAATCAGATTGAATTCTGACCTGATTTGTGTATTTTCCATGGTCATCTGTGTAAGTCTTATCAGTTTATTGAAATGTTAAATTCACTCATTGCATTATATAGGTGGCCTCTCTTTATTGTGTCATATGTAGACTTAAAATCAATAAATAAATGGTGTGTCTCAATACCAAATTCTTTTGTCTTTGACTAGACAGTGAATGTAATAATCAGCAGGAAGCAGACATATATTCGGTTTACCTGTTTATTTTTTATTTTATTTGCTTCAAAGTTAAACAAAACGCGTTCTCACGTCTTGTTCAGAGGCCACGCCAGTGTTGGGACACCAAACCTATATGGAATCGTGAGTACATCACGAACACTTTTCGAAGAAGTTCTGTACACAAAAAATGTATAATAAATCGAAATCTGTTTAGGCACTGCCGGTCCCATATATATCATTCTCTATTGGTGTTTTATTTTAAAATACCTACAATGTCAGCATCTATTTATGCACAAAGAGATTCATCAGCACAGATTTATGAGGGCTGACAAACAGGCATTGTAGCGATACAAGGTACAAACGAGTAGCGATCGACACAAAGTCAGTGTTAACAGTGAATCAGTGACGCATGTTACAACGGACAGTGAGGGTGGATGATGAGGGATATGGAGAGAGAGAGAGAGGGGGCGCCGTTGAAAGGGTTCATGCTTTGAAGGTATTAACTCGTTTTTAAGTGTGAAACAACCCGTCAGTATTTATGGACAAATGTAGCTAGCTACTGGAAGCGGTTGGATGGGTACGGTGTCGCTATTTCGAAGAAAGGTAAATGCGCTTTGCCTGTTGGAAAAGAAAAACCATAATATTTGCGAGTTAAAATTCGAATATGAGGTACTGTATGTTTTGGTATAGCAGTAAACCTGCATTCGGGTGGTATCCGGATTGATCCTCTGTAGGATGGCTGGCTATATTCTATCTTTCAGGGGAAAAAAGAAAAAAAGATGAGGAAAGAAACATAGAAGAAGAAGAAGGGTCAATAAAATATTAACATCTAGTAATTCCCGCTGAGATTACCCTGTCTACGCTTATATTTTTTAAGTTATCCATTTCCCCACACGTTATCTGATGACACTTCTGAATTTACATCGCTGTCTCAGGTCATGTCCCTTGTTTACACGTCCCTGTATGACCCGCATATTTCATTTAACCAGACTTGGAAGGCAAAGAGATCATGTACGAAATTCCCAATTTCCTATTTTCGTTGTTACACCGTGCATGTTGTTGAGTTATTCAATTATTAAACCAACTACTGCATATATATATATATATATATAAAATTTACACATTAAAATATTTAAAAACGCTCCCACATGTTTCGGTCCTAGGACCATCAAAAGGGAGCCATATCATCCTTGCTAAAGTCACACTTGATAGTGTGACTTTAGCAATGGACGATATGGCTCCCTGTTGATGATCCTAGGACCGAAACATGTCGGAGAGTTTTTAATGTTTCAATGTGTAAATTTTATAAATTTTATATATGTGCAGTAGTTGGTATAATAATTGACTATCCCAATTTCCTATATCTTTGACACAAACCTCCCCCGCAATATATATTTCTGAAATGCATTCAATTGATATTCGGTCTAACCTACTAACAGCAAAGTGATTACAGAGCAGTACGTGCGATTAATCTGCGAACAAGATAATGCTGAGATTGTCTGTCTGTATAAACAGACGTGTAGGAGGTAAAATGAGCAATGAAATAAAATGTGCGCGCCTACGCAAGACAACAGATTTAGCTGCGCTGTACTAATTTAGGCAGAGAACAGAAGCCTACTTCAGGTTCTATTTATAGGACAGGCCTACACCTTCGTCAAGTTGCTCAAATGATCTGATCAATGTATCCAATTTGTTAACACGCACTGCAGAAACTCATTTACCGTAACAATCGGTTTACGTAATACTCTGTATGACAATTTATATGGGCTGGTACAGTCGGCTCCAAAATACGAAAGTGTTCTTGGTGGAATTGATTTATTGAGCACTGAAAGGCTGTTTTATAACCACTGCACCGTTTCAATAGCACAAGTTTAAGGTTCATTTCGAAATTTTCTCCGAATCGGTGAATTCAATGCAGATTTTATACACAAGCGCCACATGCATCTGACAAACGTCTCTAACTTTTACTACAGACATTATTCAGTAAGATAGGTAAAGGTAAAACAATCCCTGTACAGGCCTCAGAGATAAAGGAGGATGAAGGTCTCAGATTTCATGCCAATCGGGACATGAAAGTGGTAAGGTTGTCAGCCCTTCGCACCGGCCGCCTCTACCCCAAGGAAATATTTCTGGCACTCATTTCTGTTAGAGGATGAGTTGGACCCAGGACCATTGTGTAACCGGAAGGATTATGCCAATGACACCATCTGGAATCGAACTCGCGAACTTTCGGCTTGTAGCGCAGGGCCTCAACCAACTGCGCCACTGCGTGCCCCCTCAGTAAGATAGCACAAAATGTATTTACCCACTTCAGTAACATAATATGGATCTTTAAATTAATTAAAGCGGATGAAATTAACGCATGTAGTCACTCTCATTAACCCCCTATACTGTCAGCAAGCAAAGACAGAAGTACTTTCTGTTTGGTAGGACTTTAAAGGCGACCCTCATGATTAATTACAGTGAATTAAACGTATGTGTAGCGGTACTTGTATAAGGTAGAGTATATCTAATTTAGGAGCAGACTAGTTTACTTAAGTTGTTGCGACAAGCTACCTGCTGCAACTCTGCAGGTGACGTGTCGGCTGTTCCACAGCTATCTCAAACCAGGCTTCTATTACTTTAGCCGCACTGCAATGTCTTACAGGCTATCTAGATGGATCAACCTGTATGTGACTCAGAATATGTCAGCAATATAGGCCTAGAACAACGTGACACTTACTGTAATACAAACAAACTGAAATACACGATACTCGATCAAATTTAGTGCGATTTAATCAGCTAATTTTCATTGAAACTGAAATAGCAGTTTGAATACGTAAGAAGAGGTAGATGTGACAAAATTAATAAGTAAATTTAAAAAATTTTATTCCGAAAAACGCAGCTGAAGGGCCTAAGATTCTCTCCCTCCTGTAATTACAGCTATGGATCTTAAAACTGAAAAAATGACATACACAGATAATACTCGTTTAAATGTTTTTCAGGAAAAAAAAATCTAGAAAAGTTAATGCAGTCTCCATCAGAAGAAAAACTCTTTATGCCAAATGTTAAAAACAATAAGGGAGTGACTTGGGAAAGTCAGGCCTTGGCCTTGTTCTTTTTGGAAATTCCAGCTTAAACCTCGTCCACAGCGAAATTTTAAATTACACAGTTTGTGGGTTTGAAATCAAAGTATCAAAGATACGGGGTATAGACATAAGTCTTGTATATATAAGTATCATAAACTATAAGCTAATTCTAAAGTTTTCTGTCTAATTAAAGGTTTGTGTCATGTCGATCAAACCGAAATTTAAGAATTTTCCCCGATCATCTTGTCCAGAGATCCACATATGGCACGAAGCAAACTAAAGCTAAGGCCGTGTTGAACAGCTCCTCTTGACGAGCTCACCAAGGCAGTAATTCCCCCGCTTCAAGAAATACCAAAGTCTGTTCCCATATTCACAAGACACCACCTGAAGTCCTTAGTGTGACCTAGGGGAATGAAATCAACAAACTCTCACTCTTTCCCTTTACATAATTTATTTTAACTGTGTCTTTAACTAGTCTTATTTCCTTCAGGCTCTCCAAACAAATCTCTATAGGTGTCTATCATTGTTAACATGCATGCTATATGTTCTTCTGGTTCGTTCCCAATTGACTGGACATTCTAATAATGTCTGGTGTGGAATAAAAGTTATACACAGTGCTGTGTGCTATCTTGTGACTGTATGCAGTCTGGCATCTATCTACCAAACCACACGGCGTCACATCTCGCAAGACAGTAGTGTTCATAGTCTTCGTCGTGAGATCTCAAATAGGAAAACAACTACGGTGTTTATTACGCAACTTTCTACGACCTCCAGTTACTTCTTTTTCTCTCTCAGGACCCAACATTCCTCGGCGCTTTCTCTTTCAGACATCTCTCACTCTATGCCATTCCCTTAACGTGAGAAACTAAGTATCACACCCAAACAAAAGCAGCACGTTCAGTTATAGTTTTGCACATTTTACACTTTACTTCTTTGGATAGCAGAAGGGAAAGCAACTGACTCGAAAACGACACGCAGCAGAAGTATTTACGGAAAGTGTACCCTTAATCTGGCCTTGAATACGATATTGGATCCTGACACCGTGTGTACTGGCAAGTGTTCACCAGCTTTAAGGCAGAAACAACTGCATCTATATTCAGGGCACAAATAATATAATCTGATGGCCTGAATGTAGGGACAGTACGTCCGTCAGAATGCTGGTAAACACGTCAGTGCATCATAATACGAAAGACCATAATATTAAGGTTCACAACCAAGTAAACTTACAGTCCAATAAACTTTATATATATATATATATGGACGGACGGACGGACAGACAGACAGCCAGACGGACGGACGGACAGACGGAAGGACAGACAGACGGACAGACGGACAGACGGAAGGACGGACGGACAGACAGACAGCCAGACTGACGGACAGACAGACGGACGGACGGACGGACAGACAGACGGACGGGCAGACATAAAGACGGACAGACTGACAGACGAACAGGCGGACAGACAGATAGATAGACACAGATAGACAGATAGATAGATACAGATAGACAGATAGATAGATAGATAGATATAGATAGATATATATATAGATAGATAGATAGATAGATAGACACACACACACACACACACACATTAATCAAAGATTTTTACGTGTATCCATTTTCAGTCCGGTTGAATCAATTATTACGCTGGGACACCAACTGTATTTACTAAGCTTCTCTGTGATTTCTCTCAATCTCATGTGGCACATGCGCAGGGAGTATACTAAAGTGCTTTTCGACTGCTTCCTACCACATCCTTTCCGATTCATTATTCACTATCATCCAATCACGCGACACTACAAGTCCGTAGCCTGAAGAATGGCTGCTTCGTTAAACAGACCACAAACACAAAATGCAGTACTTCAGTACATACTGCTATGGTGAGAAAATAAAGGCAAATGAGTTCGGCAGGAAATTTGGCAAAAAAGGGGAAAAGAGAAATGCATGCTAAAGTTTAGTTGGAGAACCTAAAAGGAAGAAACAATATGAAAGGTTCAGACTTACATTCCAGGATGATAATATTAAAATTGATCCCAGTGACACAACGTTTATTGGTTAAAACGTGATACTTCTCGCTCAGCATAGAGATCAGAAAGGAGAACTGCAGAGTTTAGCGACTCTTAATTTCTTATGAGCAATTATGCTGCATTGAGCCATAATAATAATAATAATAATAATAATAATAATAATAATAATGCTTCCTTTTCACATTCTCTCTTCACGGGAAAAATGTACCACTTCAGGCAACTCGTAAATTGAAGTGGAAAACACAGTCAGCTCTGATTGGCCTACTTAGAGTGCAGACTGTTACTGCAGACTGTACCATACAGATACCGAAGCTTGACAGCTTGTCAACTATCGAAATAGATATTTCGAAGTGATAATGGATCATAAAATGAACAAAATTCTTTGCATGAGGAAGCAAGTAGTCGGCAGCTAGTCTTGCACAAGCCTCCCGTTCTTTCCACCATTATTAGGAGCAGGTTTGCAGATCCTGAATTACCTGTGGTGCGCCGAAACCACCTGATGAGTTCCAACGCAGCAGTGGAAGTACGGACAAAGACATCGATTCATCAATTGTTCCAACAGAAATAATAATAATAATAATAATAATAATAATGCATCGTAGTGTGTGTGCACAACTACATTTCAACATATGTAAGGAAACAGGGATACAATTGGACAAAAAACACTGGTATGAACTTATACCAAAATCAGTAGAAACAAGTCAAGCAGGCAAGGTAACCATATTGTGGAACCAACAAGTACAAACTGACAGAACTATCCCCAACAACAAACCAGACATTATAATCCGTGATAATGAAAAGGGAACATTTATGTTAATAGACGTTGCAATCTCAGGAGACAGAAATGTGATTAAAAAAGAAGCCGAGAATATTCTAAAATATAAAGACCTTACAATAGAAATACAGCGCATGTGGAATATAAAACTAAAGGTGATACCAGTAATAATAGGGGCGACTGGGACTATTTCAAAGTCGTTTACAAAATACGTGAGCAACATACCAGGAAAACATGTAGTCAAGGAACTACAGAAAGCAGCCATATTTGGCACTGCACACATACTTCGGAAAGTACTAATGTAAAAGTACAATAGATTCAACACTAAAACTAACGATATAAGCACCATGAATAGTAACAACATAATAGCTGCAACGCTGTATTCCCTAGAGACAGTTTGTCTCAGTAATATAAGTATAAATACCCTGTATAAAGGAGATGATGATGATAATAACAGAAACAATAATAATAAATCAATATACACTTCTCCATTAATAGACAAACAATCCAGTCAGACACAACTACATTTTTTATGAAAACAATTCCGTTACAAAATTATACAAAGAAAGGCATTCCTAGCAGTGCATATTTTTGTAACCACTTCGCCTGATAATGGCCTTGCTTGCCGAAATATGTAGCTAAATTTTGTATAAACTGATTTGTTTTTATAGTAAAATGTATTTCTGATTGGAATGGCTATGTAGTAATCAAGTTACTGAAACACAAAGGGGTGTCATCTCCGAAGACAATTGCGTATTTTTTTAGATAATTTAGTGTCACTGTTGTCCCTTGGAAATGACAGTAACATACTAAAATTACTTTTATCAAAAAAACTCAGAGCTTAATAAATTAGGGAAAGTGCTGTCAGCATCCAGTTGAGAGAACCTTTTTTCTCACCGTAAGCTGCATAAGTAAATATACAATTATGCACAATCGTAAATTTTTCTTATGTTTATTGGACCGTGCATCATTGTGATAGTTGAAGAATAAAAAACCAAATATATGCCACTTGTTATATTTTATTTTACTTCTTATAGACTCGACATGTTTCGGGCATTACTATGCCCGAAACTTGTCGAGTCTATAAGAAGTAAAATAAAATATAACAAGTGGCATCTAGTTGGTTTTTTATTCTTCAGCAAATGTGTCCGTTTTGTCTGTCACACAATGTGAGAATATAGTCTGTAATTTTAGAACGGGTCACAGAAAGAAATATTTGAGTTTAAGAGAGAGGAAATAACAGGGGGTTCGAGGAAACTGCATAATGAGAAGCTTCCCAATTTGTTCTGCCCACCAAATACACACTACTCATATTTTCCTTCGATTGGGTGTGATATACTGTCTCTGTGAAATTCCACCTCTCAAGAAGAAATATGGAGCTTTGTTGAAATTATATTGAGGTGGAAGATTGAAGGGATTGAAGGAAAGTTTGCCCCATTGCCACTTGCTTCATCCAGTTCTTATAATAAAACCAACTAGATGCACTAATTTCTCGAAATTATTTTTGGAATAAAACTCTGCATGTTTCGGACAGTTCCTCTGTCCATCATCAGGAGTATTTCACTGTACACACAGCAATGGTATATGTGCTGACAGCTTGTGAGCAGGATCAGGATGGAACGTCCTGATCCTACTCGCTAGCTGTCAGCAAACCTGTATGACATATACCATTGCTGCGTGCACAGTGAAAAAGCCTGATGATGGACAGAGGAACTGTCCGAAACATGTAGAGTTTTATTCCAAAAATAAATTTGGGAAATTAGTGCATCTAGTTGGTTTTATTAAAAGAATTTATCACGATACACGGTCACCTGAACATCATGAATGTTTCATCCAAATTTCCTGGAATTTTAGACTCGGCTCTTCACTGACAGCAGCCGGCGAATAACAGTCAGAATAATGGCACGGCCACGTGGGTAATATATGGATGGTCTAATCCAACGTTTGTCAGTCTTCTGTGTGCCGCGACACACTTGAAGAATGACGTCAACATACGACACAGCGTCAAGGGAATGAAAAACTTTCAATAAAACAAAAATTAATAAGCATATATAAACCATTTTTATTATTAAAAATTGTCATACATCAGAGCCTAGCTCGCCTTCGCCATGTCCTTTCCTTTCCAGTATACTCCCCTTACCACGGACACAAAATATTCCTATGTGTTTGTTGCAATGACATGAAGGTAGACCGACTCTGACGTCATGCCGCTTCGGGAGCCGTGCGGTTCTTAGACCGCACATAGCGCACGCGTACACGAGCCCAGCGCTTCTTCCTCTCCCTCCAAATGCGAGTTTGACGTATTGTCATTCATCACTCGAGAGTGCCGTGATACTTTTAGTGTTCAGGTTGCGGTATAGATGGTCACATTTGTTGCGACACACATAGCACCTGCTCACGACGCATAATTTGAGAAGGGCTGGCTGAACCTGAGGGGAAGAGAAGGACTCTTAGACAGACACATGTAACGGTTGATCGGAAAATCTGAGGGAAAGAGACGACTTGGAAAATTGACGCGTAGATGGAAGGATAATATTAAAGAAAATATTACAGGAATTGTGTGGGAGGAAGTGGATTGGCGTCATCTGGCTCGGGAAAAGGATCAGTGATAAGCATGGAAGAGAGTAATGAACCCTCTGTCGGGTTCCATAATGAAAGATTTCCTTTAACTAGGTGAGCAACTATTAGTTTTGAAATAGAAACTCAATTTCATAAAGTTTATTAGACAGTTTCATCATCCTCATATTGATTATCTTCATATTTCTTAAAGTAATCAATTTTTAGTAGCTGTTAAGAATCTTGCAATAACAATAGAACAAAAGTACGGAGCAAGAGTCAATTCAGTGTTACTTAATTACCATAAATTCTGATAACGGTGTTTCCCCCACGACAGGTTCAAAACACCGTGCCTGTATGCGAACACAAGAAGGTGCAGAGCTGTTTATGTTGGTAGCAAACCTCCTACTAATTCCTCACATGCGTTACCTAAACCCCCTGCCGCGTCATGACCGGAAGCATAGACACTGAAATTGGTTGCAACAAAAAGAAACGTCGACAACTGATGCTATCATGCTATTGCGTGCCATCTATATAATCGTGCGAGAATTACATTGCATAAATTCAAATGACAGTAGACTATTCCTACATATTTAGTAGTACCATTTCTGCGAGGTATATTAAGCTATGAATATCAGAGTAGAGATAACTGGCAGGCTGTAAGTTAGTTCAATGGTTACAAAAGTGTGGATCGCGGAAGCCGTGATGATTGCGGGGGATTATTTAGAGTAATCTGCAAACACAGATTGTGTGGAGCAATTAAGCAATGTGCGTACTTCGCTTTTGTACCACCATGTTTTGTGTTGTGATGAGTACAATGTAAACTCGTTTATAAAGGTGACTGAGTTCGTAAGGGTGTTTCCGCCATTATGCATTCTCATAGCAAACAGAACCTGAAGTACAATTATTGGCACGTGGCAGGCCCGCTGGATTTTGCTAAAGTAAAGACGGATCCTTCACATTCAAAAAAGTTGGGAAAATCTGGCCTTGGCTATTGAGTTTAAATTCCTGCCGAGGAGAGTGTTTAGTTTAAGGAAGACATGAAAATTTCCAGAATAATTCACAACGATTCCAGCATTGCTTTAGTACTTTTTTCACGGCGTAACAGCCCCTAGTGGACCAGGGCTTCCCCATTTCGAGGCTTCACGATCACATTCAGACACATCACAAGCGGTAGGACTCCCATGGGCGAGTGACCAGCCCACCGCAAAGACCTACAGGGTTGGTGGGAAGTAACTTGGCATTAAATAATCGCTATAGGTTTTGTAATATTAAAAAATCATAATGAAAATAATGTGCATATATATACGTCACGAAATAGGAATTTATAATTCGCGCGTCGGTGGTGTGGGCAGTGGACGAGAGAGGCAGCACGCGCAATGGCAAAAAAGATGCCTGACCGCTTGACTGTTTAGAACTAACGCAGATTGCTGTAAGCTATGAGATGTGGAATTCAGAGGTTGCTGTGCAGTGATGGTGGCGTACGGTGAAGCGAAGAAATGGCACAATCCGTCAGGAGACAATCAAGAATTGTCATTCGAAGCTTCTGACAACAGGTTCGGTTACGGACGCACAGAGAAGTGGCCGTCCATCCACACCCCGATCTAAGGAGAACGTGGCGTTGGTGCCGGACATGATCAACCGCAGCTCGCGTAAATCAACACGTCAGGCTGCTCGCGAAAGTGGACTGATGAGGCACACAGTACGTACGGTGTTAAAGAAAGACTTGAATTTTCGCCCGCGGGAACCTCATTACGTTCAGGAGCCGACACCTGAAGACTGACCGCAGAGTGGAATATGCTGGGTTGGCACGAGGATTGGCCAAAACTCTTTGAAAGCATTCCCTGGACCGACGAGGCCATTTTCCTTTTCGGCGGTTTCGTCAGTCGACATAAATGCCATTACTGGGCGGCACACGATCCCAAAGTGACGGTGGAGAAGATGTAAAATCGTCCAAAAGTGACCGTGTGGTGCGGAATGAAGGCCACTAGGGTCATCGGCCCATATCTTCTGCGTGACACCATGAATGCCGAACGCTATCTTCAGATGCTGGAAGATTACGTGTGGCGTATGGTATCTGGCTGGGAAAACATCGATGAACTTGTTTTCATGCACGATGGCGCACCGCCACATTTTGCACTGAGCGTACGTGTCTGGCTTGATCAGAAGTTGCCGGGACGTTGGCTGGGATGACTAGGAACTTCACGAATGGCCTGCAAGAAGTCCAGATCTCACGCCCTTTGACTTTTTCCTGTGGGGCTGGGCAAAGGAGGAGGTGTACCGGGCAAAACCTCGCACAATGGAACAATTGGAGGACCGGATTCGGATCGTTATCACCAACGTCCCACACGACTTGCTGCAGAAGACTGGGATTCCATCCCCGGTCGGTTGAGGAAGCTGGTGGATGCCGCCGGTGCCTACATTGAATTTTAAGCTATGCTTCCATATTCCCATTTAAAATGGTACATGTAAAAATTATTTTCGTTACTTTGCGTTGGAAATATAAAAGTTATGACCATTTCTCAATGCCTACTTACTTCCCACCCACCCTGTATACTTGATAAGAGACAGGCATCCATGCTCCAGCGGGATTCGAACCCGCAATGCCAGCAAGCGAGCGGCCGCAGACCCAGGTCTTAGACCGCGCGGGCACTGGGATCGACTGTGGAGCACACCGCGTGGACGCAAAGGGTTTCTTCGTTGGAAACACGTCAAAGATCTAACAGTGAACTGAAGTGGCGATCTCAGAAAACAACTTAAAATTACTGATAAATGCTCTCGTGAACTCACAGTGAAAAATTACCACTTAACGAGCATGGCAGTCAGGATCGTAACTGCGCACATTGCGTCATGATGCAGTTTCGATGTCATATTGCTCTACCTTGCTGAGTTATTTACTTTGTCGAGCTATCACGAATACTACCTGCAGATGATGATGATGATGATATAATTATGATGATAATAATAATAATAATAATCAGATTACGTGTGCTTGTATGTGTTCCGAGTCATACCGTTCTCAACAGTGTCAAGAATTGACTCGATCACTGATTCACAGCGCGCTAGTAAACGGTATAGAGAATGGGCGAAAACTACACTGACAGAATACAATAATATAAACAAACAACTAGATGCAACAATAATAATTTTATTAAAAATTTCACTCAGCTCAACATGTTTCGGGCGATAATTTCGCCCATCCTCAGGAGCACTAGACAGTGTTTACAGGTTGTGGTATAATGCACCGAAGATGCTGCCTGCCGGTGACCTGAGGATGGGCGAAATTATCGCCCGAAACATGTTGAGCTGAGTGAAATTGTTCATAAAATTAGTATTGTTGCATCTAGTTGTTTGTTTATATTATTGTATCAATGATGCACGGTTACACAAACATCAAATACACTGAAATATTATGAAGTTACAGACAGCCACAATGACATGAAGATAATTACACAAAATGAGGAAGTACTAATTATCTATATCCACAATTTCAACCCAAAAAATGTACACAATTGTCATATAATTCAGAATCATATTTTTCAGAATAATGTTTTATAAGAATATAACCGTCTATTAAATGATAATTGTGTGCATTTTTTGGTTGGAATTGCGGAAACGGAACTATGACGCACGGAATGGACAATACAAAACTTTACCTGTAGATTCGACATAATATTTGTAACCTTGCAAATTTCCCGATGAGAGTCCAATTCTTCCCACATTCACGGAAACATACCTCGGACCACCTTCTTCACAAGCCCTGTGATGCTAGAAATCTGACATCATAGTTACAGAATCACAACGGCGGTTACTTGACTTTGCAGTAAGAATACGTACAGCCAATTTCCATACACATTTATCTATCTCGATCAATGTATCGTGGTAAATGGATCTGCCGTGAGGGACATATTCCACAGCCGCATATTCCTCATATCTGATATCTTCAGACCTTAGCTTCTACGGATTCACGAAAGATGTGGTATAAGTTCCTCTGATGGCGACAGCCCCCGGTCAGCTGTAGCAGCCCATAACTTAAGCGGTAGACGATGTAGATCGAGATTAGTTGCCAAGAATTATATTATCGTTGGCATAAGTGGCGGGGTAACCAAAGGAGCTCGTATCACACACCTGCAGATAAACTTATTATTTCTAACATCACGTAGGCGATTTCCTGTCACTATGACGAAGTACAATCATTCATTCTGCCTTACGACAGAGCCATAGTCTCTTCCAAAGCCAGATCTCCACAGAGTGCGATCTAGTGATTCCTTTTACAACTGACTACATACATACATACAGTACAAGTAAAGATCACTAACTTGATTGGTTACGTCTTGCGTAGGAACTGCCTTATAAAATACGTTACAGAAGCAAAGATAGAAGAGAAGACACGATGAGGAAGAAGACATAAGCAGCTAGGAAATTACGCTAGGGATAAGAGCAGATAGGCCTACTGGAATTTGGAAGAGGAAACACGTTCCATCGCTCTTGAGATCTCATTTTGGAACAGGCTGTGTCCCTGTCGAAAGAAAGAACACGCAATAATGGTTTCTGTATTTTCGCAATATTTCTATAAAATTTTAAAGTTGATTTAGGCAGAGTTCGGTTACTTAGGTGATTCTAAATAGCAACACATTACAGTAAATAAATGTTGTGGTAAAGCTGCACCGTCGACACTGGTAATACCATAGGCCGCTACTGGACACAATCCCCTCTCAGTTAAGCCTTCCGCCTATTGTCGCAACCTAAGAAACACCTGAACCAAATGCACGTATCCATTTCTCCGTATCTAAGGATTCTTGGGTTGAATCCAACTAACCTTCCTTTGTATGGGTAACACCATCCCGCTGTATTGTTCGAATCAATTTTGGTTTCCGATTCCCCGATGATGTGACGAATCAGTGAAGATACAATCATTTATATTGTCGTATTAAACGGAGAGTCCGTAACCAACATTAACCTTCTTTTCGACTTCCGGAAACCAGATATATCTACGTTAAACATAATATCTCCAGAATACATAAAAACAATTTTCAGGAAGTGAAAAGCGACAAGCACTTGTCCTGCAAGTTTAGAAGTTGTTGCCTGTGTCACCTGACACATGATATCCTTTCTCCACTCCATCTAATTTATCTTCAGTACCTAGAAATGAGACACTCAGCACAGACCTATCAACGACGCGGCTCACAATTCTGTTATAATTTTAAACACACTAACTATTCCTTCTTTTTTTAACATTGGGTAACCCAAGATATAGGAACATTACATTTACAAAAACCCAATTTCATGAAAAACAATATTTTTATAATAAAACCAACGAGAAGCACTAATTTCTCAAATTTATTTTTGGAATAGGACTCTACCTGTTTCGGACAGTATCTCTGTCTGCTGACTGCTTGCTAGCTAGCAGTCAGCATAACTTGTATGACATATACCTATTGCTGTGTGTACAGTGAAAAACTCCTGATGATGGACAGAGATAATCTCCGAAACATATATAGTCCTATTCCAAAAATAAATTTGAGAAATTAGTGCTTCTCGTTATTTCTTCCAACAACCAATAAATTGTCGCCCTCACAACGAAAACGGTTCAACATCGAAAGAAGCGCAACGAAGATTCATTTACTGCCTTCCTAAAAGTTGCTCTTATGTTAAAATTATTAATTTTTGTCATGCTCTTCGTGATAGAAATAATGCTACACGCAACTACGATACAGGATAACAGTAGCAGGGTAAACAATCTACCTGTACGCAGTGAGGTAGTGCATAATATTTTACAGCTACAATTACGTAACGATTCTAGATACGACGACTATCAAAAAATATTGTGCCGAAGTTTTCTAAGTTTGGGTGACGTGCACTATTTTATTATTTTTGGGGGGGTGCGTGGAATGGACTTGTAGAATTTGTTGGGCTCAAGACCCAGTCATAATTTTTATCTATTTCAGTTAATGAGAATGGGGCTTTCAATATATGCATTTTTACATAACGAACAGCTTGAAGTTGCCAACCACCTATGTCAAGCGAGGGACGCCTCTATTCATTTTGCTTTTCGTTTTCCTCTTCTACCGAAATCAGAGGTGTGGCACGTCTGTACTGCACATTAGGCCGATAGCAGGTTAGAATCTAGCCGAAATCCGGTTATATGTATTACTTCATTCGCTTCCCTTGCCATGATTACGAAAATATTTCAAGAGACACAGTGGTTGAAAGTACAGGAAGCTGTATTTTAGACTTCTTAAAGAATTTAAATGATGATGAATATCCAAACAATTTGTAACGTACGGCCTACTTTGCAGGGGGTTTATGAGGTTCATGTCCAAACCAAACGTGCACGTGCACGACCACCCACATCTGTTACCAGTGACGCATTATTCAATACATTTGCAACTACACTTCATATTTCGCGGTTGTCCGTCTATACGACCAACAATATTGGATAATATAATACGATATAAAGACACCATTCTGAGATATTTTTTCAGAAAGTAGTCCTGTGCCACTGAGAACGGCGGCTGACAAGTTTCTGTCTGTACAGATTTGCTCACTCTCATGTAGGAGTCATGTGACTGGTTGCTTTAACATGCGACGATGACAAATAGATTAAGGAATCTTCATAAAGGACGGAAACCAGTTTTGTCTCGCCGCTTGCTGGGTCTCCTTGACGCAGACAGAGGGCGGACAGCCGCACATTTCGAGTACAAGTTGCACCGTCGAGAGACTTTCAGCAGGACAAGCAAATTGCAACCTCGTTTAACGTATGTCGAAGTACAGTTATCACAATCTTTATTTTTTTTATCAAGGGAAGGAATACACAGAAGTAAAAATTTACAGAACTGTATTAAATATCACTGTGTGGTATTGTGTACAAAGATGCGTGCTGCAGTTGTGAACAGCCATGTATTAACGGACACGCTCTAATTTATATCACTGAATTTTATTTTATAAATGCGAGATTTATATTATGTTATTCATGCCCCTGTATTAATTGATAATTATATAAGACAACTCCAACAAAATGCACAATATCACCATACATAATCTGCAATTGAAATGTTACAACTCCAGCCAGTTTCGACGCTCTTCGGGCCATCTTCAAGGAGTGCACATCCATTATATGTACAAAACATAGATTTTATGCAATTAAAATAGGGTTGTTTGTTGCACCTTTTGTAATATTATTTATGAAGTGAAAAATAACACAATTTGTAATTGTTAAAAAATTAAACACAGTTTAATTATAACACTAACTCATACACAAACACGAAGGTAAGACGGCAGTAATGAATCATAGCCTGTTTTCGCCTACAGAGGATGGCAGTGATCTTTTGGGGCTTGAGCAGTTAAATGTGGGAAACTACATAATACGTACACTGGTTTTCATTAATATGGAATTCCTACGTAAAATGTACCAATCAGTAAATGTAATTTAGTAACGAAATAAAAACTGTTATGTTGTTATCGTGCTTTGGAAAGACGTGGTATACAATACCATGATTCGAGTTCAGAGGCGCGGAAAAGAAGACACCGATTACACTGGTCAACAAGGAGTTTGTCCCATAAGGAAAAATATCTGTTTCTGATGTATTTTTGGGCACTGATTTCAATTATGTTTCCAGAATTTCTCTATCACCCACACCTTTCGCTGAGTGACAGTGATTCAAGTGATGAAGATGTAGTCCAAGGTACTAATAATATGGATTGTTATCCAACATTTGCAGGAGCCTTTTCTTCCAATGAACCATACCCGCTGACGCAAGGGGACCTGAATAATATCGTCCGCGGTGTGAACCTGTCAAAAAAGCAAGCTGAACTTTTAGGCTCCAGGTTAAAGGGATCTTCTGCGCCAGGACAATAAAGTGTGTTTTTACCATGGTCGCCATGAAGAATTCAAGGATTTCTTCTCCCGGGAAGATGGTGTCGTGTTTTGCAATCGTGTTTGTTCCATTATGGAAATTCTTGGCCATGAATATAACCCACATCAGTGGCGCTTGTTCATTGATTCGTCAAAAGTGAGCTTGCAGTTGGTTCTACTGCACGAGGGAAACAGATTCCGCTTTGGCTCATGCAGCCAACATGAAGACAAGTTTTGAAAGCATGAAGCTACTCTTGGGAAAGATTAAGTATAACGAATTTAAGTGGAAGTTACTTGGTGATCTCAAGACCGTGGCACTGTTACTGGGAATGCAACACGGGTAGAGAAAATACTGCTGGTTCTTGTGTGAGTGGGACAGCCGGGACACGAAGAATCACTATGTAAATGAACAGTGGCCTAAACAACATCACTGCCGCCAGGGGAGGAAAATGTCGTCAATACTCCTCTTGTACTTCCGGAGAAAATTTATGTGCACTCTTCACACATAAAGCTGGGCCTCATGAAAACTTTGTGAAAGTTATGCATAAAACCGTCCGTGGATTCCAATATGTAAGGAATAAGTTCTCAAACGTGAGTGACACAAAAATCAAAGAGGGTATATTTATAGGACCCCATACCTGGGAAGTGATGCAAGACAAACAGTTCGATGAAGACCTGAATGAGACTGAAAGAAATACATGGTTGTTACTTAAGATGATTTTCAAAGACTAGTTAGGAAATCACAAAGCAGAGAAATATCAGGATGATTTGCAGGACTTGTTGAATTCGTACAAAACTATGAGATGCAATGTGAGTCTGAAAATCCATTTTCTGGAGTCACACTTGAATTTTTGTTTCCCAGAAAATCTAGGCGAAGTCAGTGACGAACACGGTGAAAGATATCACCAAGATATTATGGCTATGGAAAAGCGGCACCAAGGCAAGTGGACCGCAAGTATGTTGGCAGACTCTTGCTGGGCACTGAACAGGAATGTACCTGAGGCTAAATACCGGCGAGGAGTCATAGGCCTCAACATTTTACAGAAACGTTTCTGCCTGTTTCATGAACACATTAAGTACTATTTTGGACATTTAAATTCCTCTGTATCTTTGAAATCCTACCTGGTAGAAAACTGCCGTATACATATCTGAATTCAGCATAAAACGTACTGCTAAATTCACATAGTGAAGTTCGTGGTAAACAAAAAGTTAAATTTTGTTGAACAATGTCATTAAACGTAAATAAGATAAAACAATCCATTAAAAATACTACGCAAGAATTGTTTCAGCTTGCAGACACATTGTAGCAGTTCATATTGCACAATGCATTTAACGTTTAGGAACTGCAGTGTGAGACTTTTTGTTGTAGCCGAAAAAGTGATTAGAAAGAATGCAGTCTTACAGAGATTTATTGACGTTGAGAGGAACCTGTCACTTCCACCTTGAAAGTACAAGAATGTCCAACCTGAAGATGGACACAGCAGTATCTTGCAAATCCTGGGTAAATTTCTACCAGGTCTTAAGGCGTCACTTCTCAGAAGACCGAATTTTTCACTTGTGCATTGGGCCTATACCTGATTAATGTCATCAACACAAAGTGTCACGAAGTCATTGTATAAACAGCAGCGTGGGGGGGGGACTGAATATTTTTTACAGATTTCAGATACTTCTGCACGACACTAACCGACCAAGATTACGCGAGAATTCAGGTTTACACAGCGATGAAAATTTCGCCTGTGGTCTTACGGATTACGAAAACATGTAGATAAGTAAGTGGATACCTATGTGTATGACCAATATCCTGCCTGCGCATTTTACATTGAATTTTTGCTTCTAACTTCGAAATCATCAGAATACAAAGCGTCAAAATCCACAGTACTAAAATATACAACAGAATTCCATTCACGATAAAGCCGGTGAACGCTTGCTACTGATAACCGCCGAGACTCGCTCTTCCCTCTCCAGTATAAATAACAGATATCGGAAAACAAAAAACTCAAATGGGTCCCTTTGTCTTTTATCGATTAGAAAATGTAAAGTGTTGGAAGAACAAGGTGCTGGCACGATTATTAGAATCTAAAGAACAGGTTGAAACAAGATGTTGGAAAACATTGCATAATTTTGAGATTTAAATATTTACTATACATGAAATAACATTAGTGTCGTAAGGAGAAGGACGACACCATAAACGGTCCTTATAGGGGAAAAAACGATAAAAATTACAGTCGCTAAACCTAAAGGAAACAAAGGTAGGAGGACAGTCCATAAAGAAACCGAACTTTTTAAAATTTATTGCTTTACTTACAACTTAATGAAACTTGTCACCTTCAAAGTACTCCCCTCCCCACTCTTGATACACCGCTCCCAACGTTTTCCCGTTCCTGGAACGCGTCCTGGAACGTGTTTTGCGGGACGTCGCGAAGGCCCGTATCGAATTTTCTTCTATCTTCTCTATCGTCTGAAATCGGCGACCTTTTAGTGAGGATTTCCACTTCGGGAACAAGAAAAAGTCCGCTGGGGCCAAATCTGGAGAGTAAGGCGGCTGGGGGACAACAGTAGTCGCATGCTTCGTCAAAAATTCATGGATAAGGAGTGACGCGTGAGCAGACGCGGCACAAACTTTGCTGCAACACGACGCATCTTCACTTTTTCGGTCAAAATCAGGTGACAAGAACTTTTACAAATTCCTACTTCTTCGGCAACTTCACGGACAGTTAGACGACGATTTTGACAAATCACAGCAAACACTTTCTCAACGTGATCGTCGTCCATTGATGTGGAAGGCCGTCCAGATTTGGGGTCGTCTTCGATGGACGTTCTGCCTGATTTGAAACGCTGGGTCCACTCGTGACATTGCTTACGGCTCAAGCAATTCTCTCCGTAAGCCTGTTGCAAAATCTGAAAAGTTTCCGTAAACGTTTTTCCCTATTTGAAACAGAATTTGACGCAAACGCGTTGCTCCTCAAGATCCTTCATTTATCAACTTGCAAAAAATCGCCGAGAGTACTAAACACACACTCATTCAAGCGCGTGTAACTCGATGACTAATTGACATGGCATGATGCTGCTAGTGTCAGAATGAAGCTTAAAGTCCCCTTTACACAACACCACCATCGCGAGCGTGCTGCGCGCGTTCTTTGACTCGCTATTTCACAAGTTCAGTTTCTTTATGGACTGCCTACGTATAGCTTACAAGATAATATTAAAAAATTAGACTGTATTTAATAAGCTCAAAACAAGTGTCCAATGCAGAATGTTAAAGGACATGTCGTAAAAAGTGGCTTTTCCGTAATTGCAGTAAAACCTGAAAAGCTGAATAACTACGAAGTGCTCAAGACAGACGTTGTACCACGACGCTGGTGTGCAACCGACACTACAACATACAGCATAGGTACTGATGGCAGAGCTAAATAAGATACCGAGAACAGTTCTTACTTATATTTCACATCAACGCAGACTATGCCTTCAGACTTCCGCACATCCATTACCCTAATTTACATACTTTGTACTAAGATCTTGGAATGTATGATCGATTTCCGTCCCCGTAATAATTTTAAACTAGGGGATTGGCATCAAAATTGTAATTAACGTCTTGCCACCAGACGAAATCGAAACTCTGAAATTCGTGACTTCCTATCGTTGGTGTGAGCAAAACAGTGTTTGTGGGAACATCTTTAGCGGAAGTGACACAGTTACTGTCTGATGCAGCCTCCTGGCATTTTGTGTGGTAACCGAGTTTCGAGAAATATGCAGCTTTTATTGAGGTTTAAGTTTTGCGCAGTACAAAGCGATGATATGACTGCGCGAAATCTGTGCTGATCTTTCAGAGCATATGACGTTCAGGTGAACGTGCATAGTGAAAAATTCCTATAATAAAACGAACTAGATGCCTTAATTTCTCAAATTTATTTTTGGAATAAAACTCTACATGTTTCGGACAGTTCCTTTGTCCATCAACAGGAGTTTTTCACTGTATACAGCAATGGTATATGTCATACAGGTTTGCTGACAGCTTGAGAGCAAGCTGTCAGCAAACCTGTATGACATATACCATTGCTGTGTGTACAGTGAAAAACTTCTGATGATGGACAGAGGAACTGTCCGAAACATGTAAAGTTTCATTCCAAGAATAAATTTGAGAAATTAGTGTATCTAGTTGGTTTTGAATGAATCATATATTTAACTGCAATTGGGTGTAAACCCGGTGGCAGTGTTACACGTTTACAGACCGAAATTACATATAAAAACAACAATCAACACCAACAATACATAGAGCAAACCATTTACCCTACTCTG
>Ga0131853_10005428_pt1 | contig 22971 bp, 9 predicted proteins | sample TergutLab28metaG_FD_92764 | JGI IMG/M metagenome (GOLD analysis project Ga0131853, IMG submission 92764) | Labiotermes labralis P1 segment gut microbial communities from Petit-Saut dam, French Guiana - Lab288 P1 (version 2) (version 2) | ecosystem: Host-associated > Arthropoda: Insects >...
CCTGAGCCAGATCAATCCAGGCCATGCCCCCCCCCCCCCAGCCCCCATTTTGGAAATCCATTTTAATATTATCCTCCCATCTACACTTAGATCTCTTTCCCTCAGGTTTTCCCACCCATCTCATTTTTTCTTGATTTGATCACCTGAATAATATTTGGTCATGAGTACGGATCATAAAACTCCTCATTAGTGTAGTCTTCTGCACTCCCCAATTACCTCATTCCTTTTATGCCCAAATATCTTCCTTAGCACCCTATTGTTGAACACCCTCAGCCTATATTCCTCCCTCACTGTGAGAGACCAGTTTTCACACCCATGCAAAACTGTATGAAATGTTCAGTCAAATTCTGAGGTATTCATGAACGTTTCATAACATAGAAAGTTCTTGTGGTGAGGGGTTGTTAGCACTATGCCCAACCCCCAAGCTGGAGGACCACCCCTTTTTGACTGATTATTCAGTATATTCACAGTTGCATTCCACATTGGTGACCGTTCCTCCATCTGCAACCTGGGGACATGCCATGCCATGATAACGGAGACCCACTTACCACAGGTTTTTGGACTAGAGAACCAAAATAAATTACTAGTGTTACAATTACAGTTCACAGACCAAACAAGGCATACTGAACTTCACTTCAAGCAAACAATTAGTTTCTCTCATGCTGTGCTTTGGTTGGCTTTTATGTTGATTTTAGATTGCGAGTATAATCATGTTTGGCATTTCATTTTTTAATATGTATCTGGAGATCCATCAAGCATTTGGAAACCTGTTGGGTTCAACAGCACTTATACACATGACAACTGTTCTATGTAGATTTGGAGCATTTCCTGCATGGATTGTATTTGTCATAGAGGCACAGAACTTTGTCAAATAAACACATCATGTGATAGCACCTCTCTCACTGTTACGTAAGAAAAGGTTTATATATGCATATAAGCACTTACTGAAATACAGAAGAAAACTGTAGAAGCATTGCCATGGATTAGATAGTGTTTGCAGAAACAGGCCACTTGTTTTTGGAGCTTATTGTGTACTGCGTAACAGTTCTTGGTAGTTTGCCAAATAGCTTGACCTTAAGAGCATGTTTTGTAGATGGCAGTCCCAAGTACACAACTGGCAATATAAATGAAGTGTGTGGAGTCTAAAAGTTTTGGATTGGATTGACATTTACACATGTTTATCATATCCATTCAGTTCTGATTAACTGCAAAATGTCTCCATTCTGCACTACAGTACTACTAGTACTACTACAACACTGGCACTTAATTAACACACAAATTTAAATGTGTTCATGAATGAATCCTGTAATGAAAGTAGTGTGACATAATTTCTCAGACCATCTGTAGTAAAGTTAAATGAACTTGACACATTTAATTTTATTTAGAAACCCGAAATTTTAGTAAGAAATCCTAAAGGGACAAGACCACTTGGAAGTTAGGAGGATATAGTAATATGGAGCTTAAAGAAAATGGGAAAGGATGATGTGGACTGGATTCATTTGGCACAAGACAGGGAACGACGACTTGTTGTGAACTTGGTAATGAGTTGTGTTTCCATAAAAAGTTAGGAATTTCTTATCTGAGAGAGTATTAGGACTTTGTTCCATATAGTTAGTTAACACAAAATGTGGCATGTCTGGTCTGCAAATGGAAGAACCTGCACAAAGTGATTTAACTTGCCATTAAACCATGTAGTTCAGGCGATGTAATTGTCACATGAACAGCAAGAGTCGCTCTACGCACAGTCAGTCCGTAAAGTTTCCGAACTTATGAATTATCGCGCCAACACGAAGGTGGAGCGAGGTCCCGCTGGTTGCGCTGTGTAACAGAGGGCTTCCTTGGGCGAATTCAATAAATAGGATCGTTCTAGCTTGCTTACTCATTGTGTCACTTAGAGGGAACGCGTGTCTTGCTTGCTCGGCGGATTTTTTAGCAATTAAGAATGGGTGATTTTTATGAGCAACGTGTTTGCGTAAAATAGTGTATCAAATTAGGGAAAGTGTTTTCGGAGACTTTCGAAATGTTAAAACAAGCGTTTGGGGATGCAGCCATGAGTAAAACAAAAACCCATGAGAGGTACATACGTTTTAAACAGAATCGAACTTCAGTTGAGGACAATGACCGTACAGGACAACCTTCAACATCAAAAAATGAAAAAGACATCCGAAAAGTTCGGAAAGTGATGATTCGTTCCAATCGTCATTTGACCGTTCGTGAAGTAGAAGAGGAAGATGGAATTTCAAAAACCACGTATCGTGAGTTTCTCACTGAAAATTTGGGCATGCATCATGTTGATGTCAGTAAAGAGCTTGACGACCGTGCAAATGCCGATGAAAACTATTTAAAGAACATTGTCACAGGTAATGTAACTTGGGTTTACGGTTATGATGTCGAAACAAAAGCCCACTCTTTGCAGTGGGACTCAGAAATGTCACCCATACCTAAAAAAGCACTGCAAGTTCGGTCCAGTATGACAGTAGTGCTGTTTTTTTTATTGTTACGTCGTTATTCACCATGAATTTCTATCTCGTGGCCAGACAGTGACCATGGAATATCTGAAGGTGACGAAAAGGCTGAGAGGCAGTGAGGAGAAAAAGGCCTGACTTGTGGAGGGGGAAAAAATGGATGCTCCATCTTGACAATGCTCCGGCGCTTTCCTCCCTTCTGATTCGAGATTTTCTCACAAAACATGAGACGACGCTCCTCCCACAGCCCCCGTACTTGTTAGACTTGGCACCAGCGGACTTGTCTCTCATCACCAAGCTGAAATCCGTACTGAAAGGACGACGAATGGAGTCAGTCGAGAAGATTTAAGACAATTCGTTGGCAGAGATGCGCATTGTTCCACAAGAGGCATTCCAGGAATGCTTCCAAAACTGGAATGCTGGGAGCGATGTATAAAGAGTGTAGGAGAAAGGGGACGAAGCCCATTTTCTCCAAAATAAGAAAGCAAACGATTTAAATTGTTCGGAATCTCTATGGACAGACTCAGAGGCTAGCTGTCTTAAGGTTTTTGTGGTTTTCTTTAGTCCATCCAGTACCAGAAATTAGGTGATGACCACTTCTCTCCACAGTCCTTCTCATACGTGTACTCCCTGACTTAAACAGGATGCATTCTGAGCACCTTGTCATATAATTGAAAAGGCGAAATGAGGTAGAATATATACCCTCTGGCAGGTCGAAAGGGATTCAGGTAAGTAGTCTTCCCATTGTACCAACGGCGGGCATTGTGATAATTGACAGTTTGTGCGCACGGTTTGAAATGTAATTCATAATGAAATTTTAATGACATTTTTATAATAGTTTGAATTGAAATTTTCTTAAGGAGTATTTGGTCATAAGTTGGGGACTGACTGTACATTATTCTGTAATCACCCTTCTGTTTTGTACTACATAATAGGAGCTACTGGCATGGTTATTGGTGAATGACAAAAAAAAAAAAAAGAACTTTAAATATATTGTGTATAAATACCTATCATATGCTAGAATTTTGAAGCCAGAGTTACAGATAATAATGAAATAAATGTTTTGCATGTAATATTTTTATTACACAACACAAAATTTCCTAACAGAATTTATATCAATAAAACTGGATTAATGAGCACACCTAACAGTATTGACAATAAACAGATGAACAATGGATACTGAATATAGAACACAAGGTGAAAATTGGACTACACATTACTTAAGTAAAATAACAAATTAACGAGATTATCACTGCAAAAAACGGATAATTAAAATTAGATCTGCTCTCAGGTAAAAATTTTAAATTTGTATTATTGATGGAACATCAATAAACTGTTGATAAACAATGTGTAAGTGTGCTGTACATATGTAAATAAAAGTATGTTGTAGAGGTGGGTGGGATTGTTTTCTTAGCTGACATTTCAAGAGATCTTACTCCATGACAGTACATTTTAAAATGACTGCTTTGGCCATTTGAAAGACACTTTGGGTCAAGGAAAAAAACTTTGTTGTTTGGTCATGGATTTATGATTCCTTTGAATTATATTTAAAGATTCAGGTCTGACCACACTCTCGACTGTAAAAATCAGTCAATTTATGCTGCACAGGGATGTAACTGCTGTTTATTCTCAGTTCCGTACAAAATACATAAATACATTCTGTGTACAGAATGTAGAATCGTTGATTGTTAAAACTGGTTGTGTATTAACCTTTATCATACTGGGGTGGTTATTTAAATTTTTAGCACACAGTTTTTGAAAACATATTATTTAAACATAAAGGTAACAGTATGAATTGAAAGGCATTTTGTGGAAAATAAACAAATAATGCAGCATGTCTTAAAAATGCAGAAAATTTCCTTGTTGCCTAAATATATAAAATGATTTTGGAGGAGTGTTTCCATATGTGTGTTCACACACACAAACACAGGCCTTTAAAAGGTTAATTAACCACTGGGCCTTAAACAGTGAAGTGATCACAAGTACAAAGTCATTTGTCTTGCAGGCTGGGTCTGCGGTTAGTCGGCAACCAGCTGACCGTCTGGTGCTACCGTCTGCATTCTTGCTAGCAGGTGTGGGACTAGGACTCTCAATTTTCAGTGTAAAGCAGTTGTTGGCCACAGCAAGACCTAGATTCTGAGATAAGAAGCAACTGTCACTATGGCATGCCACAGAATAAGTTTTTGATGCTCATCAATGCAGTACTTTCTCGTACAGAAAGTTTTGACAAATCAAAATGCATCCATTAATGTTCCATCAACACAATGAACTTCGTGTACGGATTAGCAGCACCTTATAGAGGTATAGAATGTAAAAAGTTATACCATTTTTTGCAAGCAAGGTTCTGATATGTCTTGATATAATATCCAGTACATTCAGTCACTTTTGTATTTTTAATTTCTACATATGTATAAATACTGTTTGGTTGTGAATTACATTGTTCAAAAAGAGACCGAACTATATGTAATTTCTTGGAAATTGTACATTATAAATGCTCATAAATGGTAATTTTTCAGTGCCATATTTTTTACCCTGTTGTGTGGGAAATATTCATAGTTGTGGATGCTAATAGACTTGCTGCACTTCGAACATGGGAGTCCAATAGGTCATGTGTGATAGTTTTTTCTGTATTATTTTCTTATCAAGATAGGACTTTACATTATATTCATTCACAATATGCCAGCTTTCAGGCTGAAAAAGATAACCAAACAGGACTTGTAATTTCATAGAACTGTGTTACTTGTCAAAAGTTAGAAATTTGTCACCTTTGTTAAAACCATGTAGAAAACACAAACAAGGAGTTTGTTTTTCTTTACTTCATCTTCTTTTTCCTAACCCCTGTCCCTTCCTCTGTGTGCTTGTATTATGGACTCATCACCTTCAGACCTATACAGATTTGTACTCTGTAACTTCCTGGTACTCAATCCCATCCATGTGGCTTTTCAGCCTACAGGTTTATGTATTGACATACATTTCCTACAGCTGAATGCCAGCATATCTTAAAATAGGTCATGGCCAATCTTTCTCTCCTATTTAATCTTCCTGAATACCTGTAGCACCCATAGTCAATATGTTTTCCACAGTTCAGTTTACCAACTTCAAGATTAATGATATAAATGCAAGAATATGACCCATGATTAAGTATATAACATGTTTTTTTAAGGTCAAATACCAATTATGAATGAAGGGATGTAGTCGAGCCAGAGCAGTGTACTGTATCAGCGCCCACAACTAAAATTTACTTTTTATTATTTATTTAAAAGCTGGAAAATCTCTGCACCTTTTAAAATAGCCATCATGTTTAACACAATTTGTGAAACATTCCATACACAATACTTTTGTAATAGTGATGGGTCTTGTGGCTCTGTGTGCATCAGGCAAGTTACGTAACAACCATATTTGCCCAAATACAGGATGAGAATTCTGTCCTAATTCATACCTGAAAAATGTGGATCACTTTATTATTAAACATGGTCTGTGAGTACGACAGACGCATTTCTTTCTTTCACAGCTAGGTGAATAAAGAAAATTACACAGCTGTTACAAGAACTGCACACATTATTCTGTGCTTCTGATACCATGATTGATATGCTGACACCTAAATGCAAGTCAGATTATTGAAGTGAGAAGTTGTAAGCATATACTGTAAAACAAATTGTGAATAATTGTGTTAAAATGAAAGGCACTAAAACATCTAAAATACCAACATTTATTGGAGTTCAAATGCTAATTTTCAAGTACTTAAACTTGCAGAAGAAACAAACACTTGTGCCATGTCATGAAAATCCTGTCACAAAAAGAAGCACGCAGTTTGAAGAAAAATAAATCTTATTAAGGGGAGCAAATACCACCTCAAAAGCATTTTATAGGCCAAGCATTTTCATTTGCCAGAGAGACAATACTAATGAAAGCACTGGAATTCAACACATCCCTGAAGAATCTGTACCAATATTTCAAAGTCAGTAATGTTTGTGCAAATTAAGCTCCTAGCTCTTCCAGAGAAATATATGTTGACCAACAGTACAACTGATGCCAAAGGATAAATACCAGTACTTTTCAAAATAACAGCACATTAAAAACTGAGCTTTCAGTTCTCAGTGACAGGAGGGAACTTCCATCATTTGTTGTTATTCTGAGGAGAAAAGATCTTCTAAAAGAAAATCTTCCTAGTGGAATTATATTTAAGTGTAATTAGAGTTGATGACAGAAAAAATCATGGCTGAAAGGCTGAAAAAGTGTCTGACAGAAGACCAGATACTCTTTCAAACAACTAAGGATTGCTGGTCTTAGATGTTTTCAAGAATCACACAACATGGAAGGCATGACCTCAAAGTTACACATTCTTGATGTGGTAGTAAAGAAACCATTCACTTATGTTCACCATTAATGTGACCACATGTACAGCAATGTTGCAGATGACTGGGTGATAGGCAGAGGAAGATGGAGTACACCAAATGAATCCCTTCTGTTGACAAAACATCCATCAGTGATATATGCAACTACATATTTCCTCACCAACTCCCTCTCTTCCATTAGTTGCTCTCTATCATCAAACACTGCAGGTCTGCACACCATTACAGGTCCCTGTTAGGCTGTATGGGAACAGCAAGATCCTAAACAGCTTCACAGCCATTCTACACCTACACGAACCTATACAATTCACATTAAAAAAAGTGATGAAACAACCCATTGGTAACAGCTGTATTATCCAAAGTATCTATACTAAATCTTACTTAGTTACTAAAATGAGAGTGCATACAAACTATATTCCAAATAATTCTTAAAATTCAGCACTCACTCCTGCCACAGTGTGAAAACAAAAAACATACTGAAGAGGTCACATACAGTGGATATAACAGCCTCCAAGTGCATGTAGTTCATGGGCTCTTTACTGTTCAGTTTTGCAATCACAAGTACAATATACAGCACTGATTAAGGAAAAAAACAGCCACATGTCATGATTCATGCAAATTTCTTGCTGCCTGGACCCACATGCCAGACCACCCTGGCACATCCACTTTCAGGATGCATCCCTGAGGGTTTGGAGGGCAGTATAACTTCATCATTATGGAAAGAGATGGGTGTTACTACATCAGTTACAAGAAACCTAGAAGAGACAGGCTAAGATAGGAAGGCCATACTGAAAAAGTGGAAGAACAATTACTGAAACATGTACTGCACTAGCCCTGCCTGGAAGAAGTGGGAGCCAATTCTATGTGGAAAACTGATATTAAGTCTACTATGGAAGACGGAGAATAGTATAACATATTACTGTGGAGAATGCAGATGATAAACCCATGAAAGGATAAAGCCAAGAAGAGGCCATTATTGAAAGAATATGAACTGATAAGCTTGTACAACACAGCCTTACATAACAAGACTTCTCCTCTCAAGGCTGCACAAAATGCCTGACTTCAGTTTTGAGTAAGTGATGAATGAGTATCACGTGTGTTTAAAACTAGTACATATGGAAGTGAACGATGCCAGTTATGAATAGGTAAGAGGATGGTTGGCAGCTTTATTTACACAAACAATGAATATGAGAATCGGTATTGGTTTGTCATATTTCTGTTTCAAAGATATGGTAACCAATGGTATAAGGGATGAGTGAGGGTTCACTGAAAAGTGGTATAAGGGATAAAGTTGCCTTTTCATCTTCCATTTCACAAACGTTTTACCCAAAATTAATAAAACAAGTGATTTACACAATTACATTTTTATAAAAAGGAAAAACAATCACACTTCAGTGAATCACACATGTAAAGAAACACACAACCTAAAACAAAAACACAAAAATAAAAACAATATCAGGAACGCAAGTCTGCAAGGAGGGAACACATACCACTGGTTCTTCACATATATTACTGTTCTGATATATATGGCACTTGCACTATTTCAACAGTTACGCATCTGCTTGTCTCTTACGACCGGTTTATTGTTACAATCACATCATTCAAATTAAAATTATCAGAGTATGGGCATTTGTTTAACATGTTGTACGTCTATATTTGATCAAGCAACCTCAATGAGAACTGTATGTCACCTATAATGTAAATGTGGCACACTCCACATGACCTTAGCAGTCTAAGTGCTTAAAAAATTCACTCAAGTGTTCAGTTAAACCATTAGCTTCATATGTACATATATCATGCAATTAACAGCAGCTATGATAAAGTTAACTTGATGTTATATGTATTAACATTGCAACAGGAAAGAACATGTGGAAACAGCATAACTTCAAACTGTTGACACTATACTAGTTCAAAGACTGACTTACTATCTTTCTATAGCTTCAACTTAGATGTGTGAACATGAAACATTGTGTAACAAATGCTGGTGAACAAGCACCTGCAGACATATTGCATTAATGACAGTATATATATATATATATATAGTCATTAATGTCATTAATATATAAATATATGCATGAATGGATTATGATAACTTGAAAGAACATTACAGTTATACTGGAATATATTCAATCCGTTCAAGACATCAGCCCATTTGGTTATACAATTTTATACTATAAGTCACTGATAACATAACAACACAGTGGCAACTGATTACAGCGCTCAAGGAAGTGGCTGTGAATACAATAGAAATATTCCCTGCACAATACCCAATCATTATTACTGGCCCTGGATAGACATTATAATGACACTGTACTGTATCAAATAATGATGAGAATACTGACAAAATACCAGCAGACTTCTCCTTCTAGAAATGTACTGCCAAAAGAGAAGACAAACGTATATGTCTGTGTCCTGTAATGGCTGTACTGTATATATCAAATGGGAGCAGCACCCTGCTTTTGTGTATCATTTTAACTCAAACACCTGAAAATTCTAAATCTTAAAATATTTAACTATATGGGCTGGAATAGCAGTCACTGTAGGGTCTGGTTATAGGCCGGAAGAATGGTGTTTGATTACTGGTGGCAGTGACAAACACTTCTCTTTACCACTGCATCCAAGCTGACAATGAGGCTGTCCCTGCCTCTGTCCATATTAGACTGGGGCCTCTTAATACTGATAAGAGTGTGTGGAATTCCACTGCCACTATGACATACATGATATGGTGTGGTATTAAGGAACAATTTATGGCTCTTACCACAAAACCTGAGCTCTTCTTGCCCTTTCCCTAGCTGGCAGCATCAACATTTGAGCCTTCTTCAAATAATGCAATTGCTGTAATTTTAGAAGACAAGAGATAACTGATTGCAGAAGAAAGTGCTGAAAATACACAATGGCAATTCAGTATTTTAAACAGGAAAAGAGCATCTAGGAAGAATAGCTAGGTAACCCTTACATGATCAACACCAAATAAACTTCATGGAATTTAAAGTTCTCACAGTGGTGGTGATGAATATTCAAGCTTTCTGGCATATCACACCAAGAGACATAAGATCCCAGAAGACTTAAATCTTCAGCAAGTACACCTGTCTGTTCTATGTGTCTGCTGGGCCAACCTCAAATATAGTCTCCAGCCTGTTCCTTTTACTCTCTCCAGCACTGTTACTCAGCCTACATACTGTTTCAACATTTTAATTTTCACACCTCTTCACAGAATTAAAGCTGAAGCAATATTATACCTTTCCTTAAGGTAAAACCAAGAGAATAACAAACAACAACAAAAATAAAGGTACAACCTGAAGTAGTGACAAAAAGAATCTGGTATAGAGGGCACGTCATTGCTTGAAAAATGTGGAGGTGAAGGTGTTAAAGAGCTTTAACCCTTATTAATTACTGCACATGCCTAATTCCAGCAAAAATCTCTGAGAGTGGCAACACAGTCCACTTCTGCATGTTGCCTTCATTCATTAAATTAACAATTAAAGCTGCCGCAATATTCTGGAAAATGGGAAGCCAGATTCAAGAAACAGACCACGTCTTATATTTCCTTCGTGAATGTATATACTTTGCAAGACAAAAATTTATGTGTACCACATGGAAAGGTTTTGCCGTCTTAATTCTGTAAATAAATCGTAACAGTCACATTCTAGCAGAGATACACAATTTAATTCAAGGACACTTTTCAAAAGCATACCCATCTTACATACTTATGGCCATCTAGTAAGATATTCTCTGTCTTCTGAAACCCAATGCCTAACAACTACAATGAAGCAGCTTGTTACACAAGGTTCATAGCACCAAGGGAAACCAAAAATTTCTAGTCCTTTCAATGTTTACTGCTATTTCCTCCCTCTAATGTGTTGTCTAAGTCTCAGCATAATTACGTAATTCATAATCAACTTCTGACATTTGAGCAGTTCAAGTGAAGGGTGAAATTTGCTTGCTGACTGGTTAGTAATTATATTTCATGCGTTTTGACACGATAGGGCATATTCTGTGATTCATTTAAATTTAGAAGTCTTGGTTGCATCCAGAACTACTCAATTTCGTAATGTAATTAAAGTAAAAACTGTTCCAGATGTGGTCAGCTATGTGGTCTAAAAGTTCCTGACAACTGTGTGTCACAATACTGGGATATTATCCATATCTTATGCTTTTTCACACAACACTTTGGACACAGATCCAGGTTCTGAAATCAAAATCAACAATTTGAAAGAGACAATTTAGCAAAATGTTTTCAATTTCCACAGGAACTTTTTAATCACCCAACAGAATTTCATCATTTAGCTTGATGTATCCTCTCAAAGGGGGAGACCACATTGAACCTATTTCACCTGAAGGACTGTTACGTCATACGTGTACGTGTTCAGTCACCTTATATCCAAAAACAATTAGATCTGTATGGATTAATTTAATTTAATGACTATAGGAAATGGTTTAATGAACAAAGAATTACAACTTTATTACATACAAGTTATGTCTGGAAATTTATGATCCAGTTGACATTTACTGAAATATATGTAAAAATTTTGTTCATCACTTCACTTTATATGGCAGTCCATTCATCTAGAGATGTGTGACATGTGCAGACAAAGGATATTTTTGTGTGTGTGAGACAGAAAGAGAGAGAAAGAATGGTATTTTATGTAACAACTCTGTCAAATGCTGGGATTATACAGTGTCAATGGTAGATGAGAAAACATTGGTGGAATAATTATGCAAGGGTACACCAAAGTATTTAAAGAAAAACCCATCCCAGTGCCACTTTGTCCACCATAAATTCCACATAAACTGGCCTGGGACTAAAGCTGGACCTCCATGCTAAATGGCTGGGAACTAACCACCTGAGATATGGTACAGTCTGACAGGGGATGGCATTATTGCTAAAATAATATGGAAAATTTCTCCAGTGGGAGAGCAATATTGAGTCATAAAAGTGAAGTATTAAAATATTAAGTTAGTATAAGGCAATGTGTTCCAAGTGGAAATCTCATAATAGGTTGTGCAGTCTTAACACTGAATGTTCCACTTCTTCCCGCAATATATGGCAGTCATGAGTGCAATGCACTAAATGCTTTGACGAAGTGTATTTATCTCAGTAAATAACCAACTTGATGCACAAAATGTTTATTTTACAATAAAGTTATTTCATGCCTCTGCATGTTTCGACCACATGTGCTCATCATCAGGAGGTCAAAACTGCATTACACAGCCAATTGTAAAACAAAAACTTTGTGCATCAAGTTGGTTAATTACCGAGATAAATATACTGAGATGCACGGTCAGCAAAATGTCAAAATTTGACGAAGTGCATTACCAATCGAAATGAAACAAACTGTAATTGTTACCACTATGACATAAAAAACATTCTGAATCTCGTACATTGGACTTAAAAATATTTTACCTTAAAATCCAGAATATAAATTAGCATTATGAACTGCGCGTTAGAGACAGCAAGCCCCCCTGCATGAAGTTTCTGCATTACACAGCAATGTAACAGACGTTTCTGTAAATGGATCTGAAAGTGGGCCACAATGATTAGACAACTGATAAGTTATGCATGCTTTATGCCAAATGCACATTACTCTGCTAAAAGTTCTGAAGAGATAAAATAACCTACTGCTGCAAGATCACATTACAAAAGGCAAAAACAAGTGCAGTAACTGTGCTATGTTAATTCTTTTCACATCCAGAAGTCGACATGCTTTTTATGAAAAAGATTAGCATATTTATACAGTATCTGCAAATATTTACAGAGCAACACAAGTTCAAAATAGTTACAAACAATGTACCTGATTGATTAAAAAAAATGTGTATTTCGGCTTAGTCCAACTAAGCTCCTGTACCAAACTTAAACTTCACACATTTCACATAGTACCCACATAATAATTCAATCTATATAACAGTGCATGTTTGTATTAATTTGTAATTTTGGAAAACAAAACATTTCCCATGAGGCCACAACTGTTCATGCAGATGCATGGCTGGCACTCAATATGGAGGCATGTGCAAACTACAGATCCAGCAATGCTGGTTCAACCTGTCAGCACCCAGCCTTGTCCAGAAGAATATTTGTAACCATACACAAAACACAATTTTATGATTGGCGAACACAAAATGTCCATCTGACGTTTAACCTTCATTTATTAACACTATTACATTGCTATCATGAATTCTGGTGCCATGTGTGGGGGCAGGGACAATATACCCTGAATGGTGGTCCTGGTCAATATGCATTGTGAATACTAAATAATACTGCAGCATGCTCATAATTGAACTTCATGTGTGCTAATCTTTAGTGTTCAGTATATTTAAAGCATGTCCTCACCTCCAAAAGCAATTTTTTTTTGGTACAGATGTAGCTGCAAGGATTTGGCAAAGAAAAACTAATATTTATTTTTAAAATTTGGGTGCCACTTTCTGTATAAAGTGACAACCAGTATTTCTTTCCAATTTGGAGATCATATTCAGTGCTACTGGTTTCACAGCACGTTTATTTTTGACTTCACAGACCTACTGGCACTTCTAACCTTCAATTTATGTACACATTTTTACATGAACAAGTATTTCTATCAAGAACTACACTTATATACAGAAACAAAAATACGAGTGTTATATCCCACATGAGAAAGTATCACATTCATGAACAGCAGGTCCTTGTTTAACGTTGGGTTACATTCCTGAAAATTCCAACAGTGCAGAACACAGCAAGGAACATTTTTCTATCATAACCATTAAAATACAAGTTCTGGCCACTGAGGTCCTTGCCAGCTGCCAGCAAAAACACTAATCCAACACTGGGCAACATTCACTGAAACTATAATCCTAAAAAGTCAACCTTAAACCAAAACTGTTGTGCGCAATGTTAAACAAGGACTGCCTGTACCTACATTCACTTCACTTACTTCCCAAATTCTTTTTGCTCTTTGCACAGTTATTAAGTGTACTTATTCAAAGATTTAAAAAGGACTTAATATTTACAAAGGTCCACTACACTGTCATTTTTAAAGCAATTCTCTACAGCAGTCCTTTCCACAAACGGTTGGAATTTCCATCAGCGTAAATTCAAACATCAACATCATCAACAGAAGTCATTTGATTCTTACAATAAGCTAGAGAACAGACATTAATGGAACCTAAAACTCCATATTCAATTGATGATTGTTCCACAAATATAAAACAGCATTACAATACAGTACTTACCTCTCCAAAAAGAGGGACTTACTTCAAGCACCTAACCACATCCCACAGTATTACTATCCTACTCAATGCCCCAGTCTCAGCACTTGACATGTCTACAGAACAGATGGTTTATAAGGCCTGTTAATTCCATGCAGCAAACACGTACACACACATATTTGTGTGCATACATAAGAATTTCCTTTCAGAAATGTAAAGAAAAGTTTCACATGATCAGATTTTTTTCTTAAGTATAAATCTATAACAGCTGTAAATTTCCATACTATGTAATGCTATTCATAATTTGCTATATGCGAGGGCCAAGTATCAAAAAAGAGTCCACCTAGTTATGATGATATTTATCTCTACCGCACCTTGTCCACATTTGTTCAACCGCAGCACTGCTGTACTGGATGGCCACTTCAGTGTTCTTTACTGTATTTTTATGAGAAACAGCATAACATGAAACTGGACTGGCTTTCCAATTACAAATTGATAAGAAACAGTGATAAGGATGAACAAGAGAGGCAATGTATGCCTCCTCAGCTATCCTAACAGCCTAATATCATTTCCCCAGCACTCTTATGGCAATTTTGTCACAAAACAAAATCCGTACTTAGGTCTTCATATAAAGTGCCTGATATTTGTCCAATTTTAACCAAATTTTGGATTTTCTCAACAGATTTTCACAATGTTCCCAATATCAAATTTCATCAAAATCCAATTGGAAATGCAACAAAACATTCAGAGAGACATATAGAAGCTAACAGGCACTTTTTGCAACTTATGCAAACATAAAAAAATAATGAAGTCATTATTAGATAATACCTGACTTGTAGCAATTTATGATACTTGCATACAATAAATGCTGTATCTCAACTATTTAAAAAAACTTCCCTGCATTTTACATAACATGAAGGCTTATTTACTCAGTTTGCAAGGGCCAACCACTGGTCCACATCCTGAGCTATTTGATTCCTCAGGTAACCATAAATTAAAACTTGCTCTTACTTGATAAACCAAAACAACTCATGTCTTCAAAAATATAGCTCAAACAACAATTCTGGTTTGTTACAATAGCAACAAGAAGTGCATGGAAGAGAACATTTTTAAGTTCCTTTTTAATGAATTCATCCCTCCAGTATCAAGTTCTTTAACGTGAAAGAACACGCAAAGAAATAAATTATATTCATTAACATTGAACCTTCTCTCATCCTAATGTAGAGAACTTTGTCCACGACCAAACATCGCATTGCTGTGTCAACCTATGGACCAAAAGGTTACTGAAATTTTAACACAAATATCAACACAGGCAGTCACTTATGTTGGTTACTTTGAAGGAGGGGAAATGTTGGAAAATGTAAAGCAAATAATGTTACCACGATAATGTTTATCAGACAGCTGAAGCTTAAGCAGAAGCATAAGCAAAGGAAAAATAATGGCATGATCATGTAGAAAGCTAGTTGCATAGAAAGAAAAACTACAGATAAACTGACAGAGAAAACAGCACAAAATTAACTGCAAAAAAACTGTTCCTGTATTAAAATGTGTACCAGGTATTTCAGGTGTGAAGGACAACCTATGAGAACAGATCAAGACAAAGAACAGCTGACTGACACAGTACTGCAGGTGACTCCAGATGAGAGTGGAGGAGCATCAGAAATTGACAGAATGAGTCATAGTTCGGGGGCTGAGGCCTACTGAGATCACATTTGCTAATGTTTAAAACAACAGCACCCAACTGCTACACACTACAGCTCAGGGACAGGTGTGACCTTGATTCCAAAAGGAAGGAGACTCAGAGAAACAAAATCCCCATTACTTTTTCAAAAGATAAACCCTTATAAACAAAGCTGCATTACATTAAACACTATGTTTATCCATGTTATAATATAATGGATGCCTTATTTTATTTTCTATGCAAATAAATAATAAATTGAATTGTACACTGAACTCATATCTACCCTCATGTTTTTCATTAGTCTTCTGTAGTATTTAAGTTGGATACTCCGGACTCCATCACACTGGCAAGAATGTGTGATTGGACATTACATGCTCAAAAACTGTCATGCAAAGACAGGAAACAAAAGCTGATACAGATATGACAGAAATCTGAACATATATCTCTACTTCGCAGCAAGTAATAGGAATGTTTAATTCTGACATTTAATGACAATGGTGTTTGTATGGTTATGATACTCGAACTGGACATTATCATGTGTGATTACAAAACATTCTAAAACTACTACATTTTGGAGACTGGTGGTCTCTCTGCCATAATGGATCTTCTCTATTAAGCCCATTTGATAAAGCTATCTTCAACAGCTGGTAACAGTCGCCTCAGGATGCTGTACACGAATCACACAACGGATGAAGCACAGATGCAGTGCCGCAGTAACAATAATGGTAATGTGTTCCAAAACTCTGAAGTTTTGATACATATTAAAAGTGTGTTAAGTTAATCCATCGACTCTGTACACACTGTTTACTGACCTCCGTTTTGGGACATTCCAACAAATAGCAATCACACGTATCAGGTATGGATCGCTTAAATTCATAATAAATCATGGTCCTACTTGCTACATGTTATAATTTTCTTTCCTTTGTGATTGATAAGATTTGAGAGCTCCTAAATAGTTGACTGTTTATTCACTACTTTAAAAACTGTGCAGATAAATGGACCATTTATTCATTACTTTACAAACTGTGCAGATAAATGGACCAACAATTACTGATATTTGTCTCTATAAATGTCATCCAATATACAACATATGAGAAAAATGTGGTCTGCAACATATTTCAGGATCAGCATGTTTAACTCCTATTAACTAATCTTAGTAATTAACCAACTTAATGCACAAATTCTTGTTTTATAAGTTTATTATATGCCTCTATATGTTTCGAGCACATAGTGCTCAAAACATGTAGAGGCATATAACAAACTTATTATAAGACAAGAATTTGTGCATGAAGTTGGTTAATTACTAAGATTATACTGAGATGCACGGTCAGCAAAATGTCCTATTCACTACTCACAGCACAGAAACACAGGCTAAAAAAACTTTAGAAATACACTGCTTGATTATACCAGAAATTTGTCCTCAATTTGAGCACAAGTAGCCCACACGATCAGACAATGATTAATCAACAATGTCTGCTCTACAACTCTGCAATGGCTTACAGCAATCAAAAGTCACAACTACAAACAAGCAAAATAAATAAAGACACAAGGATTCATTTCAACATGTTTAAAACAACTCAAACAGAAAATGACTAGAACTATAAGAGGAGAAACAATGTCTCAAAATTCAACATTTCGATAAGTTACGTACTAAAAACAGAACTCAGCTTGCTTCTGCTTCCTTTGAGGTTGATGTTTGTAATTTACATTTAAATTTCAAATGTCATTAAGGAGGGAAATTTTATTGCTGTGAAAATACCATCATAATAAAAAATAATGTTTTCATCAAACTGAACATGAGTATTAATCACAATTTTCATATTTATGCTTTTTGTTATCACTCACAATCAGCCTTACCGGGCACTAAACTTACCTGCTCGATTCAATTAAGTAGCACGTTTAACCAGATACGCCATGTTATTGCTAGGAAAAAAAAAATTTTAAAAGTCTCATTACTTCATAGCCCACTCCATGCACAGTTACCTTCGTGTTCACTGACATCACAAGAACGTATGTACATCCTCACACTGCCTGCAATGCTAAGCAATATAATATACTGCACTACCAATTACATGCAGCTCGTGTTTACAACATACAAAATCAAGTTCCTCCTTCAGTACTCATAATTACAATATTCTGCAAGAGAACGGACAGAGAAGAGAAAAAGACAATTCATTCTGTTTATCACATAACACTATATTTATGTGCTGGTGTCAAGCAGACCAAGAAGCATTTTTCTTGGACTGCTTGACCCTAGCAGATGGGACAGTTAGGTTTCCCTGAAACATCAGTAACTACCTAACAATCTACATTGGGCAACATCCCAGAGGAGCAGAAATCTCAACACTATACCACTCAGAAGGAATAGCAAACCCAGCAGATTAAATGGGAGAACACTGGACGGTACAAAGCTCATTCAGCACTCAAAACAAAAATGTTAAAAAAAATGATAATTCATCCATCAATACAAATAAATTCTTCACAAGTCACTTGCTTTAACATTCCATTTCAGCCACTTCAGGTGATGCCTATCCAGTGGGCTTGGTTTTACCAATGTCATAGTTTAAGTACACCTTTCACCATACCCTACAATTAGTGGTAGTTGAAACAATACCTTTACAGATGGCCTTTCCTTCTTTCCTGCTAATATTATGAAATAAGGTAAAAAAGATTGGTAATGTTGTTCCTGTGTTTAACTAAACACCACAAGGGGGAACGGTGGCATAGCTCCACATATCCCTAACAACAGCATCAGACTGATACAGTGGCCAGCTTCACACACTGGCTGCTTTATGCCATAACAGTGACTATGGCCAACTGCAGGGGAGGTTGGACCATCCCCAGAACCAGTCTAGACATGGCAGTAAAAAGAAAATTCCTTAAACCTGACAGGAACTGGTCATCCAGCCACTACACTGACTAAAATATCTGAACTCCCATTATTCTACAATGGGACCTGGAATTTCATTTTTAACTAACAACCCGCATATGCTGGGGAATTCAGCATAAGAATTGAATGTGTATGTGCATACACATACATACACAACACAGAATGATGCACACAAGTCAAAAAAAAAAATCCACATTAACAGCAACAGAGTATTAAAATGTATTACAATTCAGTATACTTGAAATGACAATTAACATGGAAAATGAAATGTAACTGCACAGGACATACGATCATCACACATTAAGACAAACATATTATGTATATCTCATTTTGAAAAAAGTCGCTGCAGAGATTATGAATTTCTTCTGTGCAAAATATACTAAGCTTTGTACTTGAAAAATGCTATAAGTTGCTCTTGTTTGTTCACTGGTCTCTACAACACCACTTCCTACCAAATATGAGGTTATCAATGATAATCATCTAAACATACTGCAAGCCTCGTAATTCATCTTTCAATACAAAACAAAAACACAGTATAAAAAATATCAATATATAAAGAACTATCAAAGAACAACCTAAAAGCCACAGAGAGAATAGGGAGCAATTCAAAAATACATTTGCCGCGGACACAAAGAATTGATACCACCTGTCAAACTGTCAGATGACAATGAATACTGCTGTGGAACAGTGCTAATGATACAGAAATATACCCAATAGTATGGTTGAATAGGGACTTACCAATTTGATTTAGAGTGACAAACAGAGCAAACATTATTTCATAAGCTGTTATATGTGATGTATATCAAAGAGTTTTAAAAATAAATCACCACCATACAGAAATTCTCCTGTTTCACTTTTTGATCCCTCAACTAATCACACTGTCAGTCCATCACTCATTCATTCATTCATTCACTCGCTCATTCAGTCCTGTCTCCGTTCTCCCACTCTGAACTAAAACATCGCAGCAATTAATGCATGAGTCAGATCCTCCAACTGAAAGAAAATTAAAAAATGATTTTCTCCTCTCACTGCCATCACTTTAGAAGTACCTTCCTTGTAATATGTACACTTGGTATCTATAACTCTTTTATTTAAAGCTTCTATGTACACCCCAACATTTGACAATCCATGCTGACTATTCAGTATATGCATAGGCATACACTCCCATGTAAAAACACTTGCGAGGTTCTGCACCAGATAAAATTCGTTTTTCATTTCTGTTGTTGTGCTGAGAATTTCTTCTGGTGCCATTAGCTAAGCTAGTTCTCTAGTGTGAGGTACAACTAGCAGTAGCTAATAAATTCCTGACGATCTCCTGATGTTCCCATTTCAGGTCTGCTTCACGACATTGAGCTACATGGTAATCGCGGTGATCCCATCTGTGTCAGTACTCTGTCCAACCACTGAAGGGGTCCATTCAAGTGCAGCTCAACCCAACATGGAGTTGACGTCACTGTCTGCCTCCTAAACAAATTCAAATCAACTACTTGATGGTAACACATTACAACTGTGACTACAGTTTAACTGGATTATCTGGCACTAAATGTATCACATAAGGAAACAAAAAAGTACAGGCAGATTTCATTTTACATGATTTCTTTCACTGTAACACAACTTGGCATAGACAATCTGTAGGTGCACTATATTCTGCAGAGGCTAGCAGAAAGTGATATCACTGTCATGCCATCAGTCCCACATATGAATTGATTATGCTGGTGATTTAATCATGCGACTCATGTAGTTTCCTCTCCTACAGCACTGGTTTTTTGTAACCAGCATGAACGAGAAATGTAAATCTACATGACCTAGTACAAGCCGATTGAAACATGGGCAAAAGACAATCAGAATTGAAGAAAAATTAGATGTCACAAGCTGACTTGAAAAAGGTGAATGAACTGTTGACATATGCCACAATGTTAGATTTGCTAATATGAGTGTATGTACAATTTGTGATAATGCTGACAGAATTAAAGAAAGTGCTAAGTCAGAACTAAAGTGTCTGTGGAGCAAGACTAGCAGAGTCCTATTGGACTACACTAAAAATAAACAAACAAACAAATAAATAAATAATATACTGTATAGAAATGTACATACACCATATATACAGTGCATTATATATATAGGCCGGGTAGCTCAGTCAGTATAGCGACTGATTATGGGCTGGACGGTCCGGGATCAAATCGCGGGGACGAGATTTTTCACTTGTCCAGACCGGCCCTGGGGCCCACCCAGCCTCCTGTAAAATGGGTACCGGGTCTTTCCCAGGAGTAAAGTGCAGCCAGGGCATGCTGCTGACCACTCACCCCCTTCTAGTGCCATGGTCATGGAAGGGTACAGCTATACCTCTACCCACCCTCTGGGCCACACCGGATCTGTAACAGTATCACTTTACCTTTACCTTTATATATATATATATATATATAGTCCAAAGGTCCATATGTCCACTAGTGTTATAGTCATACACTATATAGGATGAGGCTGTCAATCCCCTAACCCACAAGAAATACACCATTTTAAATGGGAATTCTGTGTTCAATTTGCACAATGTTTTTCAGGAACATAACCCTGGCACAAAATGAGACCTGCCTGTAGAATGCTTTTTATGTCTGTTTCACACAAATGAAGGCAGTAATTTAATTTCTCTTACCTCTCTGAAGTTCAAGTGAAAACAAAGGGACATTTTGTTTCAAAAGGGGCGATGGTGACAAAACTCTAACTCATGGGTGTCCAACCTTTTACGGCAAAGAGGCACACCCATTATTGTGGAATGTTTCATGGTCCATAAGTAGAAAAATAATAAGTGGTATTCCTAACCACCTGAACTTTTGTGTACTTTTTATAATAAACACATAATTTACATATGTGGACACAGGCCACATAATATAATCTGGCAGGAAGCGGGTTGGAAACCCATGTTCTTATGCTTAAAACTTAGGTGGCACTACATAAGTCATGGGAAGCAAACGTTCTGGTGGTTATATCAAACTACTGTATTTCAGTAGCAACACAAAGCTAATTAGATAGTTTATTTCATATCAGTACAAAAATTTTGATTGGTTAACAGGCCATTCTAAAGTGTGACCTTACTGCAAATATACACAAAGAGGTGTAGGATTCTACACACAATTTCATCAATTCTAATTTTAGTATAAAATTTTGTTCTGCCACTTAACTTTTCCTCTAGTGAAATTTGTTGAGAAAGCTGAGAATATCAAATGAACATGTTATTCCACACTACTGATAAACAATATTCAGAACACATGTAAGGAAGTGACAGAGCCATGAAGACAAATATCATGACCACAATCTGTGGTAAACTGAAAAGACTGGAGGTGCAGATAGAAACTTTCTCCTATCCCACAACCTTAATTAGAGTCACAAATCACATGCACAAATGCATGACGTAACTGGACACAGTTGCTACCAAGTTAAATTCACCCATAACACACGTATGTTCACTCAATCACTCTGCTGTCTAGACAAATATTTACAGAACCCTTCATGCAGATCAACAAATAACCCAAGAATCTGTGGGTCCTCACAAGAATATTTGCTGATGGTATGTAGATCTTCCACCTCCAATACATGATCTCCACTAACAAATAATTCACATAATAAAAATACAAATGATAATGCAGCCAAATATAATGTTTATCGCAAATTACCCATTTGGTAGTTAAGATCAAGGTACGCTAGGGGTCCACAAATTTTTAAAAAATTCAGGAGCCACCTCCTAATTCTATGCATCAAAAGAGTGACATGAGGCAAATTACATGCTGAGGACACACAACTCTCGACTGACCTGTGAGCCCCATTCGCTCTTTCTTGGCTCGCTTTGCTCAGTGCATGTGAACTGACACACAGTTTTATGAGGAAAAAACTGCAGTAATCGTGCTACAACATCAGTCATCACTACACAAACTTTAGTCACCCAGGTGACCAGGCACCCAGGATTCCTGCAACTCTGACATACACTACACAATCACACAAATGCCTGTGCTCCCTACTGCATAAAATTCTGAAACCACAATTTCACTTCACCAACTTAGCTGTGGCAACATATTATCCAGCTATCTAAGTAAGGATCCCCATGTGGTAACCTGGGAAAAGAATAGTCCCACTGCAGCCCATGGAGGTCATAAACGGCAACTAAAATGGGTACCTGGTGCCTGGGGGTATGGCTAGGCCACCCTGCCCCAGAGGTTATAAGTACAGGGACTGGTCCTCCCAGTTGGTGGTTGGGTGACAGGCCAACAACCTGTCACCGCAATAAAGCTAACTGTTAGGAAACCCAAACTGTGGTCTCAGAACAGTGAGACTGAGTGGAATGGACCTAGACAGTGGAAAAGGATTAATGAGATGAGTTTAGTGACTTGGATTGTACGCACATTGTACAGAGCAGCA
>Ga0131853_10005432_pt1 | contig 22960 bp, 22 predicted proteins | sample TergutLab28metaG_FD_92764 | JGI IMG/M metagenome (GOLD analysis project Ga0131853, IMG submission 92764) | Labiotermes labralis P1 segment gut microbial communities from Petit-Saut dam, French Guiana - Lab288 P1 (version 2) (version 2) | ecosystem: Host-associated > Arthropoda: Insects >...
ATTTGCGTTTAAGGCTATCGGCTTTAGCAATTCTCCCGCAATTTCAAATATTGCATACACAAAAGAAAGCCGTGACAGCCTGCAAAAATCGCCTTCACCCAAAAGAACATTTGCATCGAACAGGATATACGGCACACCGCCGATGCTTTCTTCCCGTATATTTTCTGCACCTGCAAGCGCAAGCTCGTTCATCGCTAAAGCAGTAGAATTTTGAAATGATACCCTGGTGTAGCCTGGGTTTTTCATCAGTGCGTAAGTTGTCATGCAAAACAATCCTTTCCAAATGTATAAAAAAAGAACATTCCGAAGAATGCTCCTTTAATGTTAGCGACCCAGAAGGGGCTCGAACCCTCGACCGCCGGCGTGACAGGCCGGCACTCTAACCAACTGAGCTACTGGGCCAACGGAGACTATTCTACACAGTCTCCCCTCTCCTGTCAATACTTTTTTATAATCCGTTATGCAAAAATTGATAAATTTCTTCTTCCGTTTCCAAAATATCATAATCGCCGGGGGCATTGTCGGGTTTGTGATATGCAATGCCATGCTTACAATAGATATGTAGGCGTTCGATTAACGCATCTTTACCAAAATCCTGCGCATAGCGGTTAAAGGCTTTTATCCGCTTATTTTTAAGCATATCCTCACCGCAGGCAGAATAATCGGGGCAAGCATAGCAGCCGTCTACACCTTTTTGGACGGCGCATTTGCCAATGGCACAATCGTTACCGTCGGATATCTTTTTTACACAGCCGGGGCAATCGTCATAGCTGCAAACAACGCAAGCCAACCCGCAATAACCGATACCTTTTTCTTTACAAAAGCTCATTATAATCATCCTTTCATTTGTTTTCATCATATAACAAAAATGGTGACACCTGTGTGTCACCATTAATTGTACATAGATAAAATATTTTTTGCTGTTTCTGCTAAACGTGCTTTTAACGACTCCGGCTCTAAAACCGTAACTTTGTCGCCAAAACTCAGCAGCATGGCAAACCACATTCGTTCATCTTCTAGAACGTTAAGCTGCATAATAAAGTCGCCGTTGTCCAGTGTTTCGGTTATTTTTCCGCCAAGATACTCGCATACTGGAACTTTTGTTTCTGCTTTGCAGCGGATAACAATATCAATGCTTTTTCGCTGCCCGCCCTCAAATGCTTGTTCCAATAAATAAGCGGGGTTGTCATGATGCTTGGAAAATGGCGTATTGGTAGGCTCAAGCTCTATTATTCTCGCAATCTTAAATATGCGGTAATCCTGCTTTACTGTGCAAAAAGCAAGCAAATACCAAGCGTACCACCTGTAGTTTAACGCAAGCGGTTCGACTACACGGGACGATACGCTCGCCAGTGCATTTTCATAAGAAATTTTTATGGCGCACTTGCTGTTTATCGCATCTTCCAAAATTTTAAGCCTTGCTTGTATGTCGCTATTTTCGCCCGAAGCTCCAAAATCAAGAAAAATATTTTGCGTTTGCTTTTGCGGAAAAGATAACTTCTCCAGGGCTTCGCTGTAACGCCTGTTGTCATAAGAAGACAAAAGCCCTTTGAGTGCGGTAATAATTGTTGCAGTAACTTCGTCGTTTACCAAACGCCCATCCAGCTTGTAGCCTTCCATTATCGAATATCCGCCCTTTGCACCGGGGAGGGATTGTATCGGAATGCCCGCCAAGCATATATGCTCGATATCCCGTAAAATAGTGCGTTTGGATACGTCGAATCGTTCGGCTAACTTTGCCGCACTAACGGTGTTATTGTTAAGCAGATATATCACAATGGACAGCAAACGGTCTGTTTTCATAAGCCTTCCGCCTCACATTTTTGCAAGCTCTTCTATCAAAATTTCATCTAAAATGCGTATGTATGTCCCTTTCATACCTAACGAACGGGTTTCTGCAAGGTTTGCCACTTCCAATTTTTTTAGCGCATTGGTAACAACGGAACGTGCACAGCCTATTTTATCCGCTATGCTGCCCGCCACCAACAGCCCCTCTTTTTTGCCCGTTACTGCAATTTCTTTTACCATTTGCACGGCAGCCTCAAGCTCCGAAAACGACAGCGTGTTAATTAAATTACGCACGGCTTCCCGCTTTCGTTTGGCTTCTTCGACCTGCCCGGCAATTTTTTGCCGCATGAGCACCGTGCATACAGAAACAGCGATGCCAATAGCGAGGGTTTCGTCCTCGTTAAAAACATCGCCGTTGTTATTTGTATCGCCAACGATTATAGGCATTACAAAAGAATCTGTTTGGTCTGCAATGGTTACGGCAGCAAAAATGTGGGTGCTTAGTAATTCGCACACATCTTCCAACGTTGCTTCTGTTTCCTGTTGCAAAAGTTGATTAAGCTGCCGGACAAACAGGCCAAGGTTCATAGCAAACCCCTATTCTTCAGACGTTTCAGGTGCTTCTATCGCATAGGTGCAGGAAGAACAAGCAATCAAACGCTTCTTACGCCCTTTTTCTATCAAGAATTCGCCGCACTCAGGGCATTTTTCACCCGTTGGCAAATTCCAAGAAATAAAATCGCATTCAGGGAACTTATCGCAACCAAAGTATTTGCGCCCTTTTTTGGACTTTTTCACAACCACTCTGCCATCACACACAGGGCAGTCTACGCCTGCGTCTTCAAAAATTGGCTTGGCGTTACGACATTCCGGGAAGCCGGGGCAAGCCAAAAACTTACCAAAACGCCCGAATTTTATTACCATTTTGCGTCCGCACAAGTCGCAATCTATGTCGGTTTCTTCATCTTTTACTTCTATATCGCCGATTTTTTCTTCGGCATCTACAATTTTTTCTGCAAACGGCGGATAGAATTCACGCAGAATATTTTTCCATTCTTCTTCGCCAAGTTCTACGCTATCCAGCGCATTTTCCATACGGGCGGTAAATTCTACGTCTATTATGTCGTCAAAATGCTCTACCATAATTTCGTTTACAATTTCGCCAAGCTCTGTTGGATACAGCACTTTATTTTCTTTGGTTACATATCCACGGTACATTAATGTAGTTATCGTTTGCGCAAATGTACCAGGGCGGCCGATGCCAAGCTCTTCCATTGTACGCACCATGCTGCCCTCGGAAAAACGAGGCGGCGGCTGTGTAAAGTGCTGCACAGGTTTTGTTTCAAGCACAGCCAGCTTGTCACCAACGTTTATCGCAGGGATGGTTACGTCTTTTTCAGAATCCTCGTTCTTGCTGTACACAGCCAGGTAACCATCGAATTTTAACACAGAGCCGCTGGCGGTAAAGTTTATGCCATTGTTTGCAATTTTTATCGACAATGTATCATACACAGCCGGGTTCATTTGACTGCACACAAAACGCTCCCAAATGAGCTTGTAAAGTTTAAACTGCTCACCGGAAAGCGATGCTTTGATAGCCTCCGGCTTGCGTGACGCATCTGTTGGACGAATCGCTTCGTGCGCATCCTGCGTACGCCCACGTGATTTGTACTCTACCCTTTGTTCAGGCAAATATTTATCGCCGTAATTTTCTAGTATTAATTTTTTTGCATCTTCGTATGCGTCGTCAGAAATACGTGGCGAGTCTGTACGGATGTATGAAACAAGCCCCACAGTGCCTTCACCTTTAATGTCTACACCTTCGTACAATTGCTGCGCTATGCGCATTGTTTTGCTAGTGGCATAACCAAACAGCTTGCTGGCTTCCTGTTGCAGGGTGCTAGTGGTAAACGGTGCGGGCGGCTTTTTCTGCCTTGTTCCATGTTTTACATCCAGCACCTCAAACGTGCCTTTTTTTATTTTCTCTAAAACCGCTTGAACATCGGCTTCGGTTTTAAGCTCTTTTATTTCGTTATTGCTGCTGTACTTGGCGGTTAGTTTGCCCTTTTCACCTACAGGCGAAAGGTCAAAATCCAGTGTCCAGTATTCTTCGGGAATAAATTGGTCTATCTCTTCTTCTCTATCGCATACAAGCTTTAAAACGACGGACTGCACACGCCCGGCACTTAACCCTTTTTTCACTTTCTTCCACAAAAGCGGACTAATACGGTAACCGACCATGCGGTCCAGCACACGACGGGCTTGTTGCGCATCCACAAGATCCATATCAATCTTGCGGGGTTCTTTTAAAGCTTTTTTTACTGCGGTAGGTGTTATTTCATTAAATACAATACGTTCGGTGTTTTTTTCATCCAATTTTAGCGCGTGAGCCAAATGCCAACTGATGGCCTCGCCCTCACGGTCGGGGTCAGTTGCGAGATATACTTTTTTTGCATTTTTGGCCTGCTTGCGTAAAGTAGCCAAAATATCCCCCTTGCCGCGGATTGTAATGTACTTAGGCTCAAAGTCACTTTCTACATCTACGCCAAAGCTGCTTTTGGGCAAGTCTCTAACATGCCCAACGCAAGCTTCGATTGTGTAATTGCTGCCCAGTATTTTTTTAACGGTTTTTGCTTTGGATGGGGATTCCAAAATTATTAAAGTTTTTGCTTTAGCCATTGTTTCGCCTCTATCTTAGTTTCTTATATAACGTGAACCCGGTAGCTTTTTTGCTAAACCTTTAAGTTCAAGTCCTGTACAAATTAAGTGCAGCTTGCCTATTTCTACTGCGGCAACATCTGCCAACATATCAAAACTTATCGGTTCTAACGACAAGTTATCATACACTCGTTTTTCATCGGGTGCAAGTTGTATTTTGGGTTTTTCTGCCACTTCTGTATCGTATTGCTTGAGGTCGATGCCCAAAACCGACAAAATATCGTTGTGGTTAGAAACAGGGAACGCACCATCACGTATAAGCTGGTTTGTGCCCCCGGAAAGTTTACTGGAGATATTACCAGGTACAGCAAATACTTCCCTACCCTGGTCTTGCGCTTGGTCTACAGTTATTAGCGTACCGCTTTTTAAGCCTGCTTCTGTTACGACAATCGCTCGGCATAACCCGCTTATTATGCGATTGCGTGCCGGAAAATACGCCGGGGCTGGTCGCACACCGGGAGCGTATTCGCTTATTATGCAGCCACTGTTTATTATATCTTTCATGAGTTGCCTGTTTTCCGCAGGATAGCAGATATCCACACCACAGCCAAGCACGGCAATGGTTTTACCGCCGCCTTGTAATGCACCACGATGCGCCATGCTGTCTACACCTCTTGCCATGCCGCTCACAATGACAATTCCGACTGCCGCCAAGGGTTTCGCCAACAGCCGTGCGGTCAGCAATCCATATTCAGAGCATTTGCGAGAGCCTATAATGGCTACTTTTTCCATATCATCAGCCGGAAGTGTGCCTATAAAAAATATTCCAACCGGCGGGTCGGGTATTTCTTTTAATAAAGCAGGAAACCTTTCGTGGTTGCGGGAGATGTATACAATCCCTTGCGTCTCCATTTTTGCAAGCAGCTTTTCTATGACGTCAAGGTCTCGTGCTTTTATTATTGTGTCGTATGCATGGTGCGCTTGCGGCAATGCACTCTGCAATTCTTCTTCCGTTGCATTAAAGATTGCACGTGCCGTACCAAACACTTCCAGCAGGAAATTCAACTTGCGTGCAGCAATTTTATGCGTCAAAGACGATAACCACAACATATATATGTCATCATGCATGGTAGAATGTCCCCTTTCCATGATATAATACTCTTACATCACTAATTGTAAAGGACATTTATATGACATTTTTGAAAATTTATTTATTTAAAATACGAAATTTATTTTTTATCGCAAGCATATGGTTTTTAATTGCCACCATTAGAGGGGCGTACATAAGCGGAATTACTAACAATACCACGCTTTTTTTGGCTGCAATCACAGTGGCGGTTTTTTGTTATGGTTTGCTTTTTGACAAATTAATAAAATTGAAGTGGCTAAATATTTTGACGGTGTCTGTGATAGCGATTGGATTGGTTACTTGCATTGCGATAGCAATTTACGGCAACCGTACCACGGCTACATTTGACGAAGGCGTTGTAATTGTGCTTGGCGCAGGTATTTTGTTTGACGAACCCCGCCCTACGCTGGCAAGACGGCTGGACGCAGCAGTGAGCTATCACCAACAAAATCCAAATGCGCTCATTATCGTTTCCGGCGGGCTTGGGCATAGAGAAACATATACAGAAGCGTATGTGATGGCAAATTATTTGATAGCAAACGGTGTGCCGCCTGAACGTATTTTATTGGAAGATATTGCATATTCTACGTATTCGAACATGCGGTATTCGGCAGAAATTATTAATGCGCTTTTTGACGAGCCACCTACAGTGGTTGTAATTACAAGCGACTTTCATATGTACAGGTCGGTGCGGTTTGCACGGCAGGTAGGGCTGGAAGCAACAATATACCCGGCAGCTACGCCATGGCGGGCAATGCCGCTTGCGTATGTGCGAGAAATTGCTTCGATAATAAAAATGTGGATTTTAGGGACATAATTTAATGCATAAAAAGAAACCTCTTTGCAAACGTTAATGCAAGGAGGTTTTTTTATGAACAAGTGGATAAAAAAATTAGCATATATCATTTTTGCCATTGCAATACTTAGCGTTTGCGTAAACATGTTTCTTGCACCGCATGATATTGCCGCAGGCGGGCTTACAGGGCTTGCGATTATTTTAGAAAGCTGGTTCGGTATTAGCCGTTCTATTGTAATTTACGCTGGTAATGCGCTGGTGCTTGTACTCACATTCTTTTTCCTGGGGCGAGAAGTGTTTTTTAACACGGTAATTGGTGCAGCACTATTACCGCTGTTTATAAGTTTTACACCACGCATAACGCTGGTATCCGACAGAATGCTTTCTATGATAATAGGCAGCGTGTTTTTTGGCATTGCAGTTAGCATTTTGTACCGCAACAACGCCTCCAGCGGGGGTACCGCCGTGCCGCCGCTTATATTGAAAAAACGCTTTAATATAAGCCCGTCTGTTGGGTTGTTTTTAACGGACGGCATTGTGGTTGCATTATCTCTTTTTGTGTTCGACGTAGACAGCTTTTTCTATGCCATCATGTCCATTTTTATAACTTCTGCCGCCATGTCGTATATCGAAAACGGCACGAACAAAAAGAAAATGGTGTATATCATAAGCAAACAGCATGAAAAAATTACGCAGGATGTGCTGCATAAAATAGAACGTGGCGTGACAGAAATTCCCGTTGTTGGCGCATTTAGAAAAGACCAAAAACAAATGCTGATGGTTACTTTGGGGAAAAAGGACTATCAGCAACTATTGGAAATTGTAGATGAACATGACAAAGAAGCATTTATGATAACCGACACCGTTTCCGATGTGCATGGAGAAGGCTTTACGTATGAGTCGGGTAGTGTGTAATGGCATTTTTAACTGCCTGCAAAATTTTTGTATCGCAATCGATAACTAATTCGAGAATTTGCCCTACTGCGTTAACCAAGCCGTAATTATCCCAAGGGAAATCATCTGTGTCGTTGAGCGGGAGGTCGATTATAGCGGTGCTTATGGCAGTAAGCATATAACCACGCTCGTGCAGCAGATGCCCTTGCTCCATAATTGTGTCCATCAGATGTGGATATTGGTCTGCATCAAAACCAAGCCCTTTAAGCAGCTCGTTATCGCCAAATGGCAAACGTATGTTATGCCCCCTATTCGGTATCATGTCCATTATTTGACGGAATTTTTCGAAGCGTTTTTTAATTTTTGCAAAGGGTAAATTACAAACATTATTAATATTATCTGCAATATTACGCCATACACCTTCATTGGAGTCAGAAGCCATAACTTTTTCCATGGCTTTTAACACATCAAGGAAGGTGTATTTTTGCGGTATCTTTTCACCAAACACATAAAGATATTCGATTTCGTTGTAGGTTATTAGCATACTTGGCGGGTTCTCTATCGGACGATAATCCGGTTCGATAAGCGCACTGCCATCGTATCCGACTATTACCCGAAATGTTTCGTCGTCTTTTATCTTTGCTATAACCGGCTTGCCCATCTCAACGGAAGAAATGATGTTTTCCTTGAAATTTTCACTTATTTTTTTGTAACTATAGCCCGTAAAACCTGCCAAAAAATCAAAATCGTCTTGCGTTATCGCAAATAAATGGTGCAACCGCTCTGCTTTTTCTTGCAAGCTATCTGCGCAAGCCCAACATTCGTTGCAACTTTTGCCATCCATTGCTTGGCAGTAGTAGTCGACGTTGTTCACCTCTGTGCCTTGCAAGAACAAGTACACACTTGCGTAGCAATTATATAAATCCAATCCGGCAAAGCGGTAGAATGGAAATTTGAATTCCAATACTTTTTTCATCATTTAACCTCTCCCACGCCAAAAATATAACCAAAGCGGTACTTGCCCTTATGAGATTCGCCCTCAATAAATTGCACCGCAGTCCAGTAGGCTTCCGGGTAAGGTATTATCACGCCGTCGCCCAGTATTTGGTCACGGGTGAATACATAGGCATCAAACGGGTCGCCGCTGAAATTTTCGTCACCGCTATATATACCGTAACCAATGTTGATAGTTGGTACATCGTAATAGATAAGCCCATCAGGCACAGGCGTGTCAGCTTTAAAAAAGTATCCGCCAATGCCCGTTTCATTTACATTTACCTCGCCGCCATTGTGATGCTCAAGGTAGCAGTAGTCGGCAATATCAGCCGAATATTCCTGCATCAGCGGGTCTAATATTGGTGCAATTTTTGCCAGGGTATCGTCATAAGAAATTCCGGGATTTGCTCTAAGGTCAAGCCCGATAAAGCGCAAATTTCCTATATGCTTATAACCAAACTTCTCTCGTATTAGCCTTATACCCTCGGTGTTTTCCATAACTTTATGCGACATGTTAAACCCTCCCATGATAGTTATGTCAATTGATATAGGGGAAAAGTCTTTGAGCTTATCGCTGTTTTGCTTTGCCGTAGACGGCGGAAAACCATGAAAACGAGTAAATGCTTTGGAAAAGCTCTCCGAGGTTTCATATTGATATAACATGGCAATTTCTGTAACACTGTTGTTGGTAAGCACCAAGTCCCGCCCTGCCAAACTTAAACGGCGGTGGCGAATATAATCGCCAATGGTTATGCCCGTTGCCATGTGAAATAACCGCTGGAAGTTTGAGTTGGAAGCAAATACTGCCTCCGACACATCTTCCACGGTTATTGTATTGGTTAAATTATTCTCCATAAAACGAATGGCTTTGGTAAGGCTTTGTATCCAGTCCATACTGTTGCCCCTTTCCAAAGCCATATTACATGATTGATGTTTATTAAGCATGTCTAAAAATGCTTTTTAGTGTCGGGTTATTGCATTTTTATCCAGTGCTTCAGCCCCTCAAAATCCAAATAATCCTCTACAAATTGCTTCCTTAACAAATCCGGCGGAACAAATTCATTATACTTACCTGTTACCTGCGCATCACCTGGCAGCGGCAAGCTGTACATATCCAATTCCGAATTTAATATTTCATAGATAATTGCCTCTAACTGCTGTTCGCTGCCGTCAAACTGCACTTCCAGGTATGGGCAGGTCATCCATGGCAGGCGGGCGAAGATTTTTTTCTGCTGCAACGCATACAGCAGCGTAAGAATTTGCCTTGTGCCAACCCATGGGAAAATTGCGAAACGATTTTTTGCCAGCACGGTTACAAGGTTATGCAACACGCCCGAATTTTGTGCAATGTAACGTATCTCCTGCAATCGCTCTGCACAGCGGGGGCTAAGATACGGATATTGGTCGGCAGATTCCATTACGCTGCGCACTTTTTGCATGAGGTACGGATGCAAATCCACTTCAAAATCTACATCCCAATCTACAAGCGAAATACCCGGCACAGATTTTACAAACAGCGTTTTACTTTTTACATTAACGTCCACCGTTTCCCATGTTAAGCCGGCAAGTGAAAAGCGTATACCTATCGGGTAAAATTTATCAACCGTACCTATGGTGCGGTTTTCGTCCTTTACTAAAATATAATCCGGTGCTTCGAATACCGCCAAAAATTTGTGGCTGTTTACAATCTTTTCCCCTTCCCTGCCGATGATAATACCGTCACGCTCTGTGCGTTCCAGCTGTCCGATTTTTAGCAAATGGGAAAGAAGATAGCGATAGTCTTCCTGCGGAATATCTTTAAAGCACCCAAGCGTAAGCATTGCTTGCGCCAACTGCCCTGCGGAAACTTCGCCAACACCTTTTAAATAGCTAAGCGTTTGATGGTACAGCAAATGATACATATGGCGAATTGGTGAAATCGGTTCTATCCAATGTTCTTTTGTGTACAACTCGATAATTGCTATCGTACGAATGAACTCCCAATTGATAGGCCCAAGCTTATCGTCGGAGTTTATTCGCAAGTTTTCTACAAACGTAAATAACAGTTGCGGCGTTTGCCCACGTCTGCCGCAACGCCCAAGCCGCTGCGCAAAGCTGGAAACATTAAGCGGTGCGCCCACTTGCACGGCTTGATCCAGCGAGCCTATGTCTATACCCAGCTCCAGTGTAACCGTTGCGCCTGTTACGATTTTTTCGTCGTCGTCTTTCATCTCATCCTCGGTAGATTCCCGCAGCAAAGCAGAAACATTGCCGTGGTGAACACGATAGACATCCGGGGCTTTGTTGCGCAGGGCAATTTCTTTTAGGTTTGCAATTACAAATTCGGTTTCTTCCCGGCTGTTAGTGAACAGTATCGTCTTTTTATCCAGCGTCATTTTAAATAGGTATTCAAAATGCTCTCGACTTCCCATGTCACCGCTTTGTACTTGCGTCACATTGCCGCTGCCGTCCATGTCCTCAAGGTCTCGCTTGTCCGCATAATTTACAAACCGCTCTATATGCAGGCGGATTTTCTTTTTGCCGTCGGGCGTGATGGGCGCAGCACAATGGCGTAGCGTGCCTGTGTTTAGCCAATTTTGCGCCATAGACACATCGCCCAAAGTAGCAGAAAGCCCAATACGGCGAGGGATTACACCCGTTAGCTGTTGCAAGCGTTCTAATACGCACAAAAGTTGCACGCCCCTGGCATCCCGCATGAAGTAATGCACCTCATCGATAATTACATATCGCAAGTCCGCAAACATATTCAAGCATGCACCACGTTTGCTAGTTACAAGACTTTCCAGCGATTCGGGCGTTATTTGCAAAATACCCGCAGGGTTTTTAATAAGGGCGTGCTTTTTTGTTTGCGAAGCATCGCCATGCCAGCGGGTTACGGGCAGGTTTGCGTCAATAAGCAAATGCTCCAGCCGTTTAAATTGGTCGTTTATCAACGCTTTTAGCGGCGAGATATAAATGACCCCTACAGTTTTACATGGGTTATCGTGCAATTGCGTGAGGATAGGCAAAAAAGCCGCTTCGGTTTTGCCGGAAGCCGTGCCGGAAGAAAGCAGCAGATTATCGTCTGTATCAAAAATAGCTTCCGCAGCAGCAATTTGAATGCCACGCAGCTCTTCCCATTTGTTTTGGTAGATGTAGTCTTGGATGTATGGGGCCAGGCGGTTAAAAATGTCCATGCTCACCTCAAAAAATAATTGCAACTTTGGAAGGTTGTTTTGCCGTCAAACGTGGAATATTCGCCATCGCTATGATACACAAAGCCAAGCTTTTCTAAAACTCTGCCGCTTGCAGAATTTTCTTTTACATATTCGGCAAAAAATTGGTCTTCGTTAAGCATTTGTTTGGCAAAATCTAAAATTCCAACAGAGGCTTCTACAGCAAAACCCTGCCCCCAAGCTTTTTTAGCAAGACAGTAGCCAAGTTCGAACATCTTATATTTTTCTTTCCAATATAAGCCGCCGCTGCCTATTGGTTTGCCGGTTTCGTTTAAGATAAAAATCCAGTCGTAGGAATGCGGGCTTGGAATATTTTCGATAGCTAAGGTTATAAACTCCGTTGTCTCTTTTAACGATGTATGCGTGTTCCAACGCATAAATTTGGATACTTCCGAATCAGTTGTCCAAGTGTCGAAAACATCCTGTGCATCGGATAGTAAAAATGGGCGTAGCGTTAGGCGTTCTGTTTTAATTGTTGGTGTTTTCATTGTATTTGTCTCCTTTACTTTAAGAAAAATCTGCGCATTTCAAACGTTGTTTTGCCGTCGAAAGTAGAGTATGTACCATCGCTGTGGTACACAAAACCAAGTTTTTCTAAAATCCTGCCGCTTGCAGAATTTTCTTTTGCATGGCAGGCGAAAAATTCTTTTGCGCCACGTTCACGCTTAGCAAATTCTAGAATTGCGACTGCTGCTTCTGTTGCAAAACCTTGTCCCCAATATTTTTTAGCAACACCGTACCCGAGCTCAAACATATTGTGCTTTTCGTTCCAAAAAATACCGCCGCTACCCATTGGCTTGCCGGTTTCCTTTAAGACAAAAATCCAGTCAAAATGCTGGGAGCTACTTGCATTATTTATTGTTTGGATGAGATACTCCGTTGTTTCATCCACGGATGTATGGGTGTTCCAGCGCATAAATTTTGCGACGTCCGGGTCGGAAGTCCATGTGTCGAAAATATCTTGTGCATCAGAAAGTTGCCCAAGGCGTAGGGTTAAACGTTCTGTTTGCAAAGTTGGAGTTTGCATGATATCAGTCTCCTTTTAATGGGGGTTTTGCGTTTGCCATACGGCATAGCGACCAGTGCAAAGTTGATTGCTGTACCGCTTTGCCCAGTTGCCACAAGTTGTCCAACACTCGCACTTCTACGTTTCGGCTGAAAAGTTCGGCGTAAAGGTTTTCGTATTTTGTAACAGAAATGGGAGTTTCAGCTTGTTCACTAACGTAGAAGCCTGCGGCCTCGTCTTGCAGGTAAAAGTGAGTGCTGTCGAATTCATAAATATACAGCGTAGTTTCCAGCATTCTTTTGTGCCAATCCTGTTCGATTGCCACCACGTGACGCAATTGCGACGAAAAGAATGTTGCGATATCCGTTTGGGTTGAACTTGCGTGCGCATGGTATGTTACACGTGGACAGTTACGTGGCGTTAGGAAATTGGGTAGGCAACGTTCATTTATAGCCCACACCAACCCCTTCGATTGGTCTAAGTCTTTGCGGTATGGTATGCGAGGCACGAATTTGTCTATGTTGGGTTCTTCGCTAATGTGGAAAAGTCTCATAGCTTATTGTACCTTTCTACTTCATCTCATGGCTAAGAATCATTTCGGCACATTCTTCGGGGGAATATAACGATGTATCTACAGATAAATCATACTCAATATTTTTTGCCATCATTTCATTCTGCTCTTCTGATTGATTTTCACCTCGGTCTCCTCGTTCAATATTCCTTTGTTTGCATATTTCCAATGGGCAGTAAACTTCAACCATTTTTAAGGGAGCATCTGCAAAAATGGTTTTTAGTTTTTCATAGTGCATTTTCAAATCACCGGTATCAAGTATCATGCCGTCAAAAATTACATTTACACCGTGGTCAGACATCATTTTGGCTGTTTTGTAAGCTAAAATTATAGCTTCGCTCAAATACTTCCAATAATTTTGCCGTAGGAATTTGAAACTAACCATTTGCTGAAATGTATCGTTAGAAAAAGTATAAAAATTTGCGTCTGCTTTTTCTTGTATAGCTTTGGCAAGCGTGGTTTTGCCTGCACTTGTAACTCCGTTTAAAAAAATGATATCTCCTTTAGACATTGCCGATACACCCTTTTCGCTTAAACCTATCATTATACTTTTCTAATGCTTCCTGCAGCACATCCTCTGCCTCCACATTCATTTCGCAACAGAGTGCCAGCAGAGAAAACAAACAATCGCCCAGTTCGCCACTTGCGTTAGTAGTATGTTCATATTCCTTTTTGCCGTAATTCGTACCGTTTAAAATCTCCTTACCCAGCTCCCCCACTTCGGAAACTAAGTCGATATATCGAATTTGCTCGCTGGTTTGCAGGTTGTGTTTTTGTATGAAATCTTTCACTAGCTTTTGCAAGGTTCAGCCTCCTTATATCTCAAACTCCTTAAACTCCGCATGCAAATCCTCGTCGGATATGCCACCCTTCGCCATTTCAAAGCTATTGCTGCCCAAGATATCAGCCACGGTTTTATTGGGGTTTTGGTGCAAAATATTCACAAGCTCGATAAAATCCCTAATAATTTCCCGTGGGGTTATATGCGTTTCTGCGCCCACACGGTTGTATTCTACGGTTAGAAAGTACAGCAAATCTTCATGCTTTAGCATCGGCGTGTACCCAAACAAATCTGCATGAATATCCCGTAGCCGCTCCACTAACACATACATTTCCTCTTGGTTTAACATGACTAAGCGGATTATTGGGGCAGAAAGGTCTTTTACATCTGCGGTGGCAAAATGCCCTTCTGTAAGGCGGGAGCGCAATGCCTCGTAACTAAACACACCACGGTACTTATCCTCTATGCACTGCGGCGTGCCACCCATTAGGAAACCAATATGCTTTGCCTTGCCCTGCAAAACGTCGTTGTACATAGTCAAAATTTTCTCGTAGTTGTTGTTGCGGGAAATGGAATTGGGGATTTTAAAAATATTCACAAGCTCGTCCACAATAACCAGCAAGCCTTTGTAGCCTGCGCCCACAAGAAACATCGCCATTATCTTTAAAAAGTCGTACCACGTTTCATCGGTTACCACAAAGTTTATGCCAAGGTCTTCACGGGCTTCTTTTTTGGATGGGTACTCGCCCCTAAACCAACGCAATACATTGCTTTTCAATGCCATATCATCAGCACGATAGGCTTGCCAATACAGCAAAACAGCTTTTGCAAACTCAAACCCGTTTACCATACCTTCCAGTTGCCCGGTTAGGGCGAATATGCGCTTTTCTACCTCGGCAAAAAATTCGTCACCATCGAGGGTGGTTTCAGTCTTTACGTTAGTTTGTATACCCGAAATCCATCGTTCCAACACCAACGATAATGCACCTCCGTCCAGCTTGGACTTGGTAGAAAGGTTTTGTATAAGCTCCTTGTACGTTGCAAGCCCCTGTCCTTTTGTGCCTGCAAAGCGACGCTCGGGCGAAAGGTCGGCATCTACCACGGCAAAGCCTTTTGCGGTGGCGTAATTGCGAATGGTCTGCAACAGGAAGCTCTTACCGCTGCCGTATTTGCCTACGATAAAACGGAATGAAGCCCCGCCGTCGGCAATCAGATCTATATCGTGCAGGATGGCAGATATTTCTTGCGTGCGGCCGACGGTTACATATTCCAGCCCAACACGGGGGACAACGCCGCCTTTGAGGGCGTTTACAAGAATGTTTGCTATGCGTGGCGGTACTTTGGTCATGTTAGCAGCTCCCTTATATTTTGTTCGTACTCGGAATAAAACTCTATTTCATCGGTTACTTCCAATATGTTATCGCCGATGGCATCCATTGCTTTTTCGTTTATACCGTCGCCCAAAACCTCCAGCATAATACCGCTATCGTTGGCAAATTGTTTAATGTCGGATGGGTTTTGCATGGCGATTTTTAGTGCGCTCAATTCTGTTTCGGTTAACGCAGCTTTTAACGCCGCCCATGGAGAATCTTCTTCTACAATGACGGCGGGTTTATCCGGGATAACCGGGACGCTTACAGGTACGGCTTCTTTTTCTTCTACAATCAACTTCTCTTGCGTAACATCAGCTTCTTGCCTAATACGGGTTAAACTTTTTACGTCTACTTCCACAACCACACGGTTAAAGTTACGGTAGGATTCTGCAACAGATTGCTCCAGCAATGCCGTTAGCATTTCCAGCGATGTTCCCATTTCCAGCAGGCGAGTTTTTGCTTGCAGCAGCTTTGCCACGCCCGGCGGCGATAATTTCTTGTATTTAAGAATCTGCCGCAAAAATATTTCCGTTTGTTTTAAAAAGTAGCCCGCCAAGTCGCCCATATGCTTGTATGGCACAAGCAGTGAGGTTGTCCACACGCCGCCGTCCAGCTTGTACACATTGGTTGGCGAAAGTCGTACAATTCTGTCTTCCTGCTTTTGCCATGGATGGAACACTGCGCCTATAAATGGCCGCCATGTAGACATATTCCACTTTTGGCAAAACAGCTCGGCAAAGGTAAAGCCGAGGATTTTCATTTGGCTTTCTATCGCCAGCATTCCGCAATTAAAGGCAAGGCGCATAAGTTCTGTATTGCTTGCGTAAAATTCCGACTTAGAAATTTCGTACGTGCTTGTCCCCAGCCAATCGTCAAACGTAGTGTCGGGGTTTAGGTCAAACATAGAGAATTCCCGGTAGAATTGCTGCAGGTTATGCTGCTGTACAAATGCTTCAAAAGTATGCGGCAGCGTATAATACACATGATAATCCTGTAGCCACTGGGGTATGTATTTATCCAGCGCAGCAAATTTAGCTCCATAGCCACGCCATAGAGCCAAAATTTTATCCAGCCCATCCATAGGGTCTGCCACGCCAATATTAGACAACAGTTCATATACATAAAGAAACACGTACGACAGCGTGATATCTTCCTGCGGGAAAATACCCTGCCGCACCTTTGTACGCCACGTAAAATACGTACGCAAATGATCATAGCCCAGCCGCTGATAACTGGGCGAATACATGGCAAGCGGTACAAATTTATCGCAATCATCGGTGAGATTTTCCATAAACTTGCCTTGCCGGTAAAAAAGTTTTGCATCGTTCCAGCTGTCGGGGTTGCTGGAGGCAAGCTCCCGCATAGCGTAGAATTTTTCTCGCATAGGGTCTAAAACAAGAGAGGCGATACGTTGCCCCTCGGGCGGGACTGTTTTTTGTCCCGCCAGTTTCGGCTGGCTATCATTAATTTCAATTTCTGCAAACGGGTCTGGTCGTCCGCCTTCCGGCGGACTGCTCGACCATGCAGCCGGGTCTAAGTTCATCATTTATAGAAACTACTTCCTCCCACGAATTCTCGTAAAATAGAATTTTGCGGTATTGTCTCGCTTGGCACACTAAGGAACGATGCCAAGAATTTGATAAGCCGTCTCGCTTCGGTATATTCCGGCTCATGTTTTTCTATGCCGTACAGCAGCGGCTCGGCATACTGTTTTAACACACCCATTTCGTACACAAGGGCCGAGTTGTAGTATACGTCCGCATGGTCTTGGCACGGGTAGATATATTTCGCTTCGCCCCGCTGTACAGACGGCCACATGCTAATCGTTTCTGCCGCTGTAGAGCCACGGGTACGGAAATCCCGCACCATGCGGCGCAGCAAGCGTGTGTCGGTGGTCGGAATGCGGTTGTGGTCATCCAAATTTATTTGCGTGAGGGCGGAAATGAAAATTTTGTACTTATCTTTTTCGGCAACGCCTTGGCTAATCATATCATTTAGCCCGTGTATGCCCTCCATTATAAGCACATCGCCCTTGTTTAGGCGCAGTTTGTTGCCTTTGTATTCGGGCTTGCCGGTTAAAAAGTTAAACGTCGGAACATGAATTTCTTCGCCTTTTAACAATGCCTGCAAATGTTGGTTGATGAGGTCTGTGTCCAACGCCCTTATGGTTTCGAAGTCGAAATTGCCGTCTTCATCTCGTGGGCAGAAGTCTCTGTCCAGGTAATAATTGTCCAGCGAAATAATATGCGGCACTGCGCCATTTACCCTAAGCTGTACGCCTAACCTGTACGCAAAACTTGTTTTGCCCGAAGAAGAAGGCCCGGCTATAAGCACGATGGATTTTTCTTCTGCCATTATTTTATCCGCAATGTTAGCGGTCTTTTTTTCGTGCAAAGCTTCTGCAATACGAATAATTTCGGCACTGCCGGACTTGCATAAAATTTTATTAAGCGCACCCACTGTATCGGTTTTTAAAATGCGCACCCATTGTTTATTTTCTGTAAAAACTTCCGTAAGACTGTCTTGCGGGGTAAAGCCTTCAATAAATTGCAGCATAAAACCGCCTGCGTGCGGTACAAGTTTGAACTGTCCCAAGCAGCCCGTGGCGGGCGGCATTTCGCCATAGAAATAATTGTATAGCCAATCCAATTTGTAAAAACTTACCGACAAGTTATGGCGGTATTTTAAGTGGGTAACCTTGTCGTCAAGCCCCAAATCCTCTGCAATTTTTATGGCGGTTTCTTTGGGCAAGGTATGCTTTTCTATTGGGAGATTTTTTTCTACGGTAGCCCGCATGTAACTTTCGATTGGCTGCAAGAAATCTTCGGTTATTGGCGTGTCAGTGTCCGGTAGCTCGCAATAATAATTTTTGTTAATAGAATGCGAAATAACTACACGCGTTTTTTTGCCCAAAATAGCTTTTACCGCATACACCATCATAAAACTAACGCCACGTTGATACGTACGGAAGCCGTTCGGGTCAGTTATGTCCAAGAATTCTACAGTGGAGTCGTACAAAACGGGGCGAGACATATCATTAAGCTCGTTGTCCACTTTTGCTACCATAATGCAGCGGTCTATTTTTGCTTGCTTGACGAGTTCCTGTAAAGTTGTGCCTTGGATGGTTTCAATTTCCCCTACCCCTGCGATGTTTACTTTTATTTTTTCTGCCATAGATTTGCCTCCTTGTTGTTCTTTTGGGTGAAGGCGATTTAAGCCGCCTACAGCGCCAATTCTATTACCGCACAAAACGCATCTTTTGCCTTGCCTTCGCCATCAAACAACACAGGCGAGCCCCAGCTGCGCCAGCTTTGTTTGTCGTCTTTCGCCCACATGGTTACACGTTCAATATGTGGGGCGAATTCTATGAACAAGTCGAAAATTTGGCTGTACATTTCTGCTTGGCGTTTGCTTTGCCCGTCGGTTAGCGGAACTGCGGGGTTTTCTGCCGAGCCAAAAGTAATATCAAGCTCCGTTGCAGAAATTTTTGCCCCCGTTTTAGCAAAACGCTCCAAGCTTTGGCGGATTAACCCAATGTCTGTGCCATGATTGCAGTGAAACTGCATTCCAATGCCTTCTATCAGCAGACGACCGTCATAATGCGGGTGCTTTTGCCAATCTTCGTTAATTTGCTCCACCATTTGTGCCATGGCTTCACGTTTTATGGGTTGCTCTTCATTATATTCGTTGCAGTATAAAACGGCGTGAGGGTCGTAACGGCGGGCAAAGTAGAAAGCGTCAAAAATATAATCGCAGCCGGTTTCACCAAGCTCTGCATTTGCGCCGTTTTCATACGCCAAATACCAATGCCCCACCGCACGTGGGTTGTCGGTATCCTTGCGTAGGTGATTGCGCCAGTCACCGGAAAATTCGCCGGAATCGTCTCGGAAAACCTCATTGATAACATCCCAAGAATATATTCGCCCACTGTAGCGGCTTACATACGTCTTAATAAATGCTTCAAGATTGGCTTTTGCTTCTGCACGGGTAAGCACGCTGCCATCCGGATTTTTGTTAAGCCACAGAGCAGACTGCCCATGCCACACCAAGGTATGACCGATTACTTCTATGTCGTTTTCGTTTGCCCACGCCACAATTTGGTCGGTAGGCTCAAAATTATACTCGCCTTTTGCGGGGGAAATGTGTACGGGTTTCATCGCGTTTTCTGCTGTTACGGCGTCGTAATGATGCTTAAACATTTCCAAGGTTTGCGGGCAATCAAAATCGTTGGGGGAAATGATATTGCCAAACATAAAATGCGGGGCAAATGTTTTGTACAGTGATTTTTCCATTGTATTAGCTCCTTTTAATATCGTTTCAAATTTCTCTCGGATAGGTTTCAGATGGTTTACGACCGAGGGCGCAAGCTCGCCCGCTTCTTCCATGCGGCAGAATTCTGCGTAAGTGACCCATTTTACATCGCATGTTTCGCCTGCTTGCAACGTAATTTCTGCTATGAAAATGTCTTTGCGTACAAAATAATTATCGCCCATAAACGGCGGAATGTTAACCGTGCCTATGTAATTGGCTTCGGCTTCTTCAATTACAATGCCTGTTTCTTCACGCAGCTCCCTCACCACAGCAGCGGTGCTTGTTTCGCCATCTTCCACATGTCCGCCGGTATTTTCCCATAGGTTGGGGGCATATTTTTTGTTGGGGTGGCGTTTGGTAAGCAAAATTTCGTTACGGCTGTTGAATATCCAAATGCCAACCACGGGGATACATTGCCCAAACATTTTATCAGTCAGCTCCACTTGGTTTGTCAGGCATATACGCATTGGGACACCCGTATTTTCCGGTGTGGCATGAATGAAGCCTAGGTTTTCGTATACCGTCTCCTGCCCGCTACGCACAAAAATGTTCACCTGAATGCCATAGCCGGGTTCGAGCTTGCTGCGAAGGAAATCAAACATGCGGTTCATCAGTTCGTCTTCTATACCCAAGTTATAATACTGCGGGTTTATGGCAACGTTTGCATATGCAAAGCTGCCACCGCCCCATATCAAACCTGCCATGGCTATTGCCGTTTCGCCATCGTATGCCGCAATGGTTAATGCGTTGCCGTCTATGTTGGCTTGCTGTTGCTTTGGGTGCAACTGCCGAAAACCCATAGACTTGCGAATGGCGTTTAATTCATCCGATGTTATTGTATTTTTGTAGGTAATGCTCATGTTAACTCACCTGCATAATGCAAAATCAATAACGCCCTAAATGTGATGTCACACAATTTGCGTGTTTTTGATTTCCAGTCTGTTTCCAGCTGCAACCCATAGTAATCTCTTGTGCGGAACAAGTCTTCTGCGACGTTAGGCAGGCGACAAACACCATCACTGTCAATCGAATCCGCTATTTCTCCCACAATTTTTTTCAACGCAGGCACATAAGGGATAATGCCACACCGTGCAAAAGTTTCCATCAGCTTAAAATGATAATAACCATTGTGGTCTTTTCCGTCCTTGCCAATCGGGCATAAAATCGGGCTAGGATAAACACCCGAACCCATAACAGTTAGCCCTTGCACAGGTAAAGCCCCGCCCAAGCACCCAACTTGGCTGCCCGGAATGAATGAAACAAGTTCCGCATTATCGGTTTTCATCATTTCACTGATAACACTGGCAATGAGCTTTATGTTTTCTTCGTTGCGCCACTGCTGCGTGTTGGAGAGGATTTCGAGGTGAATAACGCACGGCCATTTTTCGTAATCGTTAAAAACATGCCGCACTTCACCCCTCTTTTTTATGGGGTGCAAGATATCAAATACCGAGTCAATTTTAGCAGCACGCTTAAAACTATCCAACGCAAGCTGAATTTGCGGCGATATATCAAATACATCGTCGTACTTCGCCTGTGCAATATATGCACACCGTACAAGACTTACACCAAGCCCCGGATATTTGAACTCATCAAATACTCTGCCACGGTCGTTGTAGCAAGGGTCGTTTAGTGGAACAGTTATAAATGCATCCATCGCACGTTTTAAAACAGGCGTGTCCTTATCAACGGCTTTTTCTACCAAATAATGCACTGCCCCACCCTGCGTATAAACGCCGCCGTTCCATATATCGCCAATCCAGCCGTTTTCTTTTTGGTGAGCAATAATTTTTTGGATAATCGGCTCTGCCATAATTTGCGCTTGGTATTCCGCCGCTTCCTGCGGCGTTAGGTTTCCAAGAATTTCGCTTTTTACACGGCGTTTAATGGACGGGTTAGCATTTTCCAGCAAAAAGTCTACCATTTTATTTTTCATAAATAACATCCTCCCACTTTGCGGGCATAAAATGCGCCGGGCAAACCCATGTAAACGGCAGTTTAATCGTGCTGCGAATGGACGCTTTCAACTCATGCGTATCCCAGTTCATGCGGCGACGAGAAGGTTTGAGCCGCAACCGTGGCAAACGGAACAAGTCGCCCGTGAACAGAAAATTCTCAAACAAAAAACAACTATGCCCCGGTGTGTGACCGGGCGTGTGAATGACGGTAATGTCGTCAAACTTAGCTTTTTCCAACGGCGAAAGCGTGGCAGACACATCGGTTTTAACAAATTTGTCCACGATGCCCTTTATCCCACTGCGTCGCTTTTCGCCGTAGATATACGGCAGCTCCAACGAGTTTACGTACACATGACAGCCAAACTGCCTTTGCAGCGCAGACATATTGCCGATATGGTCTATATCGTGGTGCGTTATCAAAATTTTGATGATATCTAAGCCTTCCAGCTCTTTTATAATTGCGTTTTGGTTGGTAGCGTAGCCTGTGTCAATTAAAGTGTAGCCGTCGCATGTTTTAAGCAAGTAAGCGGCAGAACCGTTCGTTGCTTCCAGCCTGCGTACTTTCTCCGATAATATCATAGCGGCATATCCGTTTTAATTGCGTATACACGGCTCGCCTCACCATCCACGCCATAAGCGTTGCAAGTATACTCCCAGCCGTATTTCTCGTAGTAGCCCACATGGTCGGTGAAAAGATGAAGTGCTGCAAATCCCAGTTTATTTGCTTCTTTTGCACCGTGTTTTAATAGTTCTGCGCCAAGATTTTTGCCTCGCTCGTTTGGGTCTATATAAAGTGCGGCAAGCCACGGCCATAGGTCTTGACGGCTGTTAAAGTCGTTGGTAATAAGACCGTAGCAGCCGATTATTTCCTCGCCTTTAAGCATTAGATACCAGCGTGGCAAGGGGCTTGTTGTGGTTATACTGTGGGTAATGCTGTCGTGGTATATATTTTTTGGTATTCCCCACTTGCTTGATAGATAATCTACCGCACGGTCAAGATATTCCGGGTTATCTCGAATAGATAAAATGCGTGTGTCCATTTATTTCCTCCAAATTATATCTGCACATCTACTTTTGTGTTGCCCAGCTTGTACGTAAATGCTGTTTCACCACGTTCGGCAGTGCAGTAGTCGCTATCAAAGCGTTTATATTGCTCCAGCTGAATTTGCCCATTCACGTAAAAATTCTCTTTGTAATTAAGCAGCAGTTCGCCCCATTGCAGCACATTGCCGGTAAAGTATGTTTTGCGGCGACGGATGCGCTTTACAAATTCGTCGAAAGTTTCTTCTTTTGCACTTGAACATTCGCACGCCCAAAACTGCTTTTTGCCGTACTGCTTTAGCTCGTCGTTGCCGCTTAGTACGTACGGCGTGGCAGAAACCAGCGCCGTAAAGGTTTCACCCAAACGACCAAATGCTATGGTTTCGTCCATTACAACTTCGTCAAATTTTTCTACAGGGAAATACGCATGGGTAAAGTTGTAC